>VYKO01000118.1_pt1 | contig 26753 bp, 25 predicted proteins | sample 5114561 | NCBI WGS metagenome assembly VYKO01 (sample SAMN12291811, study PRJNA351875) | freshwater metagenome | isolation source: freshwater lake | place: USA: Michigan, Baseline Lake | collected 2011-08-08 | reverse complement strand
TAACACAGATTACACCCAAACTGGTGCAGCAAGTTTTACAAGTACAACTGGGACAGTGACTTTCACGGCTAATGCTACGAAGGCGACTGTAATAGTTGACCCCACTGCTGACACAACTGTTGAAAGTAACGAAACTGTTGCTTTAACTCTTGCGACCGGGACTGGTTATACAATAGGTACACCAACCGCAGTTACAGGAACAATTGCTAATGATGATACCAATGTCACTCTTGCGGTATCTTCTGGAAGTGTTACCGAAGACGGGACAAGTAATCTGGTTTATACTTTCACCCGTACTGGTGTAACAACAAATGCTTTAACAGTCAATTACACCCTCGGAGGGACAGCTACTCTCAATACCGACTACACTCGTACAGGGACTAACAATACTGTCACCTTCGCAGCTAATTCATCCACTGCGACTGTAACAGTTGACCCCACTGCTGATACTAAAGTTGAACCCGATGAAACCGTCATTTTAACTCTTGCGACCAGGACGGGTTATACAGTTGGGACAACTACTCCAGTGACGGGGACTATGTCGATAATCCAAATTCACAACAAATTAGTGTTAATTATGCTACTGAACCCATTGATGCTACCTCTAATGTAGATTACACTAGCCAAACTGGAACTCTCATCATTCCGGCTAATACTTCCACCGCTACTATTAGCATTCCCATCCTCAATGATAACCTTAATGAACCTGATGAAGTCTTTGCAGTAACCTTGTCAAATGCGACTAATGCTATCATTAATCCTGATGAAGAAACAGCAGGAGTTATCATTACTGATACTTGGCAAAGCAGTCTCACTCGCACCCTACCCAATAATGTCGAAAACCTCAAACTAATTGGGATTAACAATATTAACGGTACTGGTAACAATAACAACAATACTATTACCGGAAATAGTGGCAATAATCAAATTAATGGTGCTAATGGTGCTGATATTCTAACTGGTGGTCCAGGTGCAGATACTTTTATCTTCCAATTTGGACAATCTACCATATCCGCAAGCGATCGCATCACGGATTTTGCCATCAATAGTGATAAAATCGACTTATTAACTCAAGGCGGACTCGCCACCAATGCACCGATTAGTTTCAGTCGCGCTGCTGATAGCACTGTCACCACTTTAGACAATTTAGTCAATCAGGTATTTACTGATGCCAATGGAGCGACTACAGGTAATCAAGGATTAGCACTTAATAGTGCTGCCTTAGTGCAAGTAACAACTGGTGCAATAGCCGGAACTTATCTAATTATTAATGATAGCACAGATGGCTTCCAATCCAGCAATGATTTATTAGTAAATATCACTGGATTTACTGGTACTTTACCTGCTTTAGGAAGCATTAATGTTAGTAGCTTCTTTATCTAAGTGTCTAAGCTCTCCTTCTGTGATTCGGTTAGCATAATGATTAAAAATGAACCCAACAACTGCCAATTATAATGAACCCTGGAAAGAAGCATTAAGTCACCTAGAAAACGGGTTTCTTGAAGAAACCCGTTTTCTGTGCGTATTTGCGGCTACCAATTCCGTCAAAAAACCAAAATTAACAATCCGCCGTAACGCACCAACTCTATTATTAGATTGGTGCGTTACGCTATCGCTAACACACCCTACAGGCTAGACTGTGGTTATGATGAATCAATCAACTCCCAATACTAATCAATCTATCCCCGTAGAAATAATTGCTTCCCGTAACTTCATTGATTGGTTAGAGTCTCAGCAGATTAGTCTGGCTTTTACTACCTATCAAAGTTCTCGACTGATGTTTTTAGGAGTTAACCCTCAAAGGGGGATGTCGGGATTTGAGCGGATATTTGACCGCGCCATGGGTTTATATGCTACCCCAGAAAGGATTTATCTTAGTTCCCGCTATCAAATCTGGCAACTAGATAATGTGCTATTATCCGAACAGCTTTATGATGGTTACGATAAACTTTATATCCCCCGCATTAGTTATACTACTGGGGATTTAGATATTCACGATTTGGCAATAGAAAATCTATCTGAAAGAATTATATTTATCAGTACCATGTTAAATTGTCTGGCAACAGTCAGCGATCGCCATAGTTGTATTCCCCTATGGAAACCATCGTTTATTTCCGCTTTAGTCAATGAAGATCGTTGTCATCTCAATGGTTTAGCTTTGGTAGATGGGAAGGCGCGTTATGTTACCGCTTGTAGTCAATCAGATGTGGTGGATGGGTGGAGAGATAGAAGACAAACTGGCGGTTGTGTCATTGATATTCAGTCTAATGAAGTGATTGCTACTGGTTTATCTATGCCTCATTCTCCCCGATTTTATCAGGGTAAGTTATGGTTATTAAATGCGGGTACGGGTTACTTTGGTTATATTGAGCAAGACAAAGGCATTTTTGAGCCTGTTACTTTTTGTCCTGGTTTTCTGCGTGGTTTAGCATTTGTCGGAAATTATGCCATTGTTGGATTATCTAAAAGTCGTGGGGGAGATAAGACTTTTTCGGGGTTAATCTTAGATGATAATTTAATGGCTAAAGAAGCAGAACCTCGCTGTGGTCTGCTAATTATTGATTTGAAAACAGGTGAAGTTATTCACTGGATACGCTTAGAAGGTGAAGTTACCGAACTTTATGATATACAAATCTTAGAAGGAGTTAAACGTCCCCAAGCTTTAGGATTTCAAAATGATGACATCAGTAAAATTATTACTCTCGATCCTATTTCTCCTTTAGTTGGAGGAAATATAGCAAATAATCAGCTTGATACTTCGCCAGCAGATACCCTTTATCAGCAAGCATACACCTTGCAAAAACAGGTTAAGCTTGAAGAAGCGATCGCTCTCTATCAACAATTAATTAATCAATCTCCCCAATATGCACCTGCTTGGCATCAGTTGGGGGTGATCATGGATAGTTTAGGACAAATTAATCAAGCTATTTTGGCTTATAAGCAAGCTTTATTGATTAATCCTAATTATGCAGAAGCTCACAATAATTTGGGAATAATAGCAGTTAGCAAGGGAAATTTAGACGAGGCGATTATTTGCTTTAACAAAGCCATTTGTGGCAATCAAAACTATGCTTTTGCTGATAATAATTTAGGTTTAGTCTTACAAATGCAGGATAAGTTAGGGGATGCCGGGGTCAAGTTTCAAGAAGCAATCAGGAAAAACCCTAATTATCCAGAAGCACACTTTAATTTAGGCAATGTGTTACAACTACAGGGAAAGACTGAAGAAGCGATCGCTTATTTTCAAGCAGCAATTAAGCTTAATCCTAAATACATTAAAGCTTATAATAGTTTGGCTTTAGCTTTAGGAAGACAGGACAAAGTAGAAGCAGCTATGAGCGTATTTAAGCAAGCTTTAGCCATTCAACCTAATTCATTAGAGGCTTTTGCTTGCTTATTTTCTATGAAGGAAATGACTTGTAATTGGAACACAAGAGAAGCTGATTTAATCCAACTTTGGCAATTAACCGAAAAACAGTTACAAGAGGGAAAATCTACCGCAGTAACTCCCTTTGATACCTTATATAAACCTTGGTCTGCTAGTCAACAGTTGAAAGTAGCTTGTAACTATGCTCAAGAGGTTAAAAGACAATTAGCCTTAGGGACTAAATCCCTCAACTTTAACCATTCCCGCACCCGATCTGGACGATTAAAAATAGGTTATTTATGCCATGATTTTCGTAACCATCCCACCAGTCATTTGATGCAAAGTGTGTTTGGTTTACATGATCGCAATAACTTTGAAATAATTGCCTATTCCTATGGTCCTGATGATGGTAGTGAATATCGTCGTCGCATTGCTAATGATTGCGATCGCTTTTATGATATTGCTACTTTATCAATTACGGAATCTGCACAACGGATTTTTAATGATGGGGTGCATATTTTAGTTGATTTGATGGGGTATATTGATAAGGCGCGGACGCAAATATTGGCTTTAAAACCTGCACCGATTCAAGTTAATTATTTGGTTTATCCGGGGACAATGGGAGCAGATTTTATCGACTATATTATTAGTGATGCCATAGTTACCCCACCGGAATCTGCTGATAATTTTACTGAAAAATTAGTAATTTTACCGGATAGTTATCAGGCTAATGATTATCAACAAATTATATCATCTAAACCTGTTACTCGTTCCCAGTATGGTCTTCCTGAATCGGGTTTTGTCTTTTGTTGTTTCAACCATACCTATAAAATTGAGCCGCAAATATTCACTGTATGGATGCAAATTTTGGCTAATGTTCCCGGTAGTGTGTTATGGTTATTTTCGAGAGTAGCTGAAGCTGAAGCAAATCTACGTCGGGAAGCACAAGCGCGAGGAATTGAGGGTGATCGCTTAATTTTTGCCCATCTCGAACCTAAGCCGGAACATTTGGCGCGACATCAACTAGCTGATTTATTTCTTGATACTTTATACTATAATGCTCATACTACTGGGAGTGATGCTTTATGGGCAGGTTTACCGATTATAACTTGTCCAGGTACAACTTTTCCTTCCCGTGTTGGTGCTAGTTTACTGACAGCTATTGGCCTACCTGAATTAATTACTAAGAATTTAGAGGAGTATAAAAATTTAGCGATTAATTTAGCAAAATCTCCTGATAAATTGCAGGAAATTAAACAGAAACTAGCCCAAAATCGTCTTACTTATCCGTTATTTGATACCCTTCGTTTTACCCGCAATTTAGAAAAAGCTTATAGGACAATTTGGGATATTTATGCTGCGGGAAAATCACCAGAGATGATCAGGATAGCCAATTGATCACTGGAATTATCAGGGTAAGCGCATCTTAACAATCCTTGACAAAATCAACTTTATCCCTCCCAGTTTTCACGGTACTTGGCAAGAAAAATCAGAAAAAGTATCGGTATTTTTTTGAGGAATTAAAGCTTATTTTCATAGATTAAATTTACTTGACAAAATGACTTATATGTGTTAGCAAATTAAGTCCTAAAATTGAATTACCTTGCTCATTTAACAGCGGACTATAACAAGCAATAACGCCCTGTTCCGGTACAATTGATAATAACGCCCCACTGACTCCCGATTTAGTGGGAAAACCCACCTCAAGGGCGAATTGTTGGGAAGCTTCGTAGAGTCCACAATTAGTCATAATTTCTAGAATAATTTCACCAAAAGGAGCAGCTAAAATCAACTTACCTAAATTAGCAAGATCGGCAATTTTTCCAGATAAACAACAGATTCGATTGTAGGTTTCTAGGGCTAAATAACGATGACTAATATAACCATTTTTTTCTAATTCTAAGCTTAAAGCTTGATTGTGTGCCTTAGGATAGGAGTGAACAGACTCAAGCACAGAGTGATCGAGAAATAATTGACAATTACCCATTTCATTTAACCATAAAAGCAAATTTTCACAGCGAGATTCTGGCGTTTCTCCTGCTAATAAATCCGCCAAGGCGATCGCGCCACTGTTAATCATAGGATTACGGGGAAAACCGCGATCCTCTTGCAGTTGAGTTAAGGAATTAAAAGGATAACTAGAAGCTTCTTTTCCCACGCGACGAAAAACAGCATCTTCCCCTAAATGAGTTAAAAGATATAATAACAAAAAAGGTTTAATCACACTCATCAAAGGAAAAGTTACAGTTTCATCTCCCCAAGACAAAATCTCCCCCTCAAGACAGTGAATCTGGAGAGCGAAAACCTCGGTATTAACTTGGTTCAAAACCGGTATATAATAGGGAGTCTGACCCTTCAGATCCGATAAATGCACTTCCCCGACCCAAGCTTGTATATCTTCCACCCTTAATCTAGCTAATCGGTTCATTTTTTTAAATCCATGTACTCAGTCAAAGAAGCAGAATCTATAATTTTAACTCAAATTCAACCCCGACAAGAAACAGAAAAAGTTTCTCTAGAGGCAGCTTTTGGGCGCATTTTAGCCGAAGATATCAGCAGTGATTTAGACTTTCCCTATTGGGATAATTCTGCTATGGATGGCTATGCTGTCCGCTACGAAGATGTCAAAGACACTAATCCAGAAAATCCCGTTACTTTAAAGATTATCGCCGAAATTCCCGCCGGCAAAGTCCCCGAAAAAATTATTCAACCCGGAGAAACAGCCCGAATATTTACAGGAGCAATGTTACCCGCCGGCAGTGATACGATTATTATGCAGGAAAATACTGACAAAAAAGGCGAGCGAGTGGCGATTCTTATCCCTCCCGAAAAAATAGGTCTTTTCGTGCGTCAACGCGGCACATTCTATCGAGCGGGAAATACCTTATTAAAAGCTGGTATTGCCCTTAATTCCCCAGAAATAGCGGTTTTAGCCACGGCACAAGCTACCGAATTAACAGTGTTTTCCCGTCCCCAAGTGGCAATTTTCTCCACGGGAGATGAATTAATTAATCCCGATGAAACCCTCCAAAAAGGTCAAATTATTGACTCGAATCGCTACGCTTTAACCGCATTTGTCGCCAGTTTAGGGGCAATTCCCAGACCCTTAGGTATAATCAAAGATAATCCCGATCTTCTCAGAGAAACGATCAGAAAAGCCATTAATTCTAGTGCTATCGTCCTTTCCACCGGCGGTGTTTCCGCAGGAGATTACGATTATATCGAGGGAATTTTAGGGGAATTAGGGGGAAAAATTCTGATTGGCAGCGTTGCTATTCAACCGGGTAAACCCCTAACCTTTGCTACTTTTCCTAACGGTTGTATTTACTTTGGTATCCCCGGTAATCCCGTCTCTGCTTTAGTTTGCTGTTGGCGCTTCGTGCAAATGGCCATTAAAAAATTATCGGGATTGACAGATTATCAGAACAAATTTCTGCGAGTTGTCACCCGCGATACTCTCAAATCTAAGGGACAAAGAGAAGTTTATCTCTGGGGAAAAATAGAAATTATCGAGGGAGTTTATCAATTTCAACTCGCTTCCGGACAACACAATTCGGCTAATTTAATTAATTTAGCGGGTACTAATGCTTTAGCCATAATTCCCCAGGGTAAAACTACTATACAAGCGGGAGAAACAGTAGAAGTTTTGACTGGACTTCCCCTTTGAGAGCCAGTTTCAGATTTATTCAGCAAACCCTATATATTGGCTTCAAAAACGGGACAATAGCCTTCGGCAACCACTTTAAAACCGTAGAGGGGAGAAGCGGGATTCCAACAGCGCTGACTTTTGTAGTGGACACAGACACGACAGCAATCCATCTCCTCTAAAGCTTTGGTGATGCGATTGGGACTCTCGCTTAATAATTCCCGTTGGGAGACTCCCCGTAATAATAATTCTTCCCCTTGCCAGCGCGCTTCCACCAGTCCCGTATCGGCGAAATTACTCCACCGGGGATCCCGGGTGATCGGCTCTGGTAAGGTGATAGTGACGATCGAATCCGATTCATTTAATTCTCCCTCATAGTGACTGGGGGCCGGGGGTGTCGGTTGCATAAAGCGATCGCCAATAGGCAATTCCACCAGAGTTCCCACGGCCGGAGAATGGAGTTGATAACGGCTTTGTAATTCTTCTAAACTGGTCAAATCCGCTAGATATAGGGGCGAGCCATGGACGAACATGATATGCTGTGGTCGCAGGTTATGGATCAGTTGGGTGGTGTTGCGACTATCGCTATGTTCGGCCAGTAGATAGGTTTCTTGGCTAATTAATCGCGAACGCTGTGCCGCTTTTAATCGGGGATTCTCCAGGTTGATATCGTGCAGGTGTTGGGGAGCTAACATTAACCAAGGTTTATCCCCTTGCAGATATTTACTCACCTCCTCTAGGCGATCGATTAGTAGAATTATCGGAGTGGTTCCCCCTAGAGGTGTCGGTTTTTCTGGCAACCTTCGCAACCGGGGACAGATGCGCTCATCCCAAAATAAGGGCTGATGTTTGGCAAAATTCTGGACAGATGCGGGAAATTGTGGTAAAATTTCTAGGTAAGCATCGCAAGCTTTAGCGATCTTGCCCCCAACCCAGATATCAATGTCGCGGCCTGTGAATTGGTGGTGCGACCGCAGTAATTTTAAAATTTCCTGACCCAATCCCAAAGCGGGGACGGGTAGTAAGACATTTTGCCCCTCAGCGATCGCCTGATAGATGCGATTCATCAACTGTTTTTCCTGCTGTCGTCGGTGGGGATGGCGTTCTGTGCCGTAACTGCCTTCAATAATCAGCACATCGGGGGATACTCCCCGCAGCAGATCGATCGATAATCCTTCCACCAGTTGAAAATTAGACAGGGAAAAATCGCCGGTATAGAGGACTTTATAGGTGCGTTTGGGGGTTTTGTAGGTGAATAGAACCACGGCGGCCCCAGGGAGGTGGCCAGCTGGAAAAATCTCGACGGTGAGATCATCAAAGAGAGCGATCGGCGATCGCCATGGCCAACCCTGACAGAAACTGCCGATTTCCTCGGCAGCATCCGGCCATTGTAGGGGCAGCAGTTGTACTGTCACCTCACTGGCATAAACTGGCAATTGGGGATAGGTCTGATGGAGAGCCATTAACCCACGGATGTGATCGCTGTGGGCATGACTACAGAACACCAGATCCACGGGGGGTTTTTTGTTTTGGGTCAGGGGTTGCATATCGGCCAAACCGCAATCTAAAAGTATGCGATAGGGACCGATTTTCAGTAGGAGACAAACCCCTTCTGATGCGTGACCGACACCAAAAGGTAAACAGGATAAAAGGGATTTTGACCCCCAGACGGCAGTAGAGCGTTGAACCATGGCAACCCTGATCATGATGACTGGTTAGTGAGCGGAACCATTGCCATCGTAGTTATCGCTATCGTAAAAACCGTTGCGGGTGCCGAAAAAGAGACAAGAGACAGTGAATACGGCCGTCAATGCCAACAAGATTAATTTGATGTCCATATAATTAGTGCAACTCCTCAGAGGGTATCTCCCTCATAGTAACCTAACTTTTTCGGTTGTTAGCAGCTAGGTTTCGGATTTGTCCCTGGGCGCTCACCCTCTTTTAATAGTTAAACTTGCCAGTAATTTGTGATAATTTCACCAAAAACTACTGATAATTATCTGAAATACTAGCATCTTTTGTCATAATAGTCAAGAAAATTTCACAAAAATTTAGCCGGACTTTAAATTCGCCTTTGCTAAAGTGCGACGTAATGATAGGTGTAAATTGTCTCTTTTAGACCTAAGGCAAAAGCAAACAAGTTATTCATTTTGACTCAGATTAGCTCAATTCAATTATAGTGGAATTTTACTATGAGTTTTCGATTAGAGTTGAAGGCTATTTAATCAGATTATAAACTTAATTAAAGTTTATTAAAATTAAAATTTGTTAAACTCTGCTAAGTCATTGGTCTTTTCAAGAAGAGGATAACGAAGTGCTGTTTCATCGACTAGGCTAGATAAATACTCATAAGTGTGACGAAGTTCATAGGCATTATCATCACTTTTTGCTTGGTTACACTGCCAGCAGACCAGTTGTAAGTTGTCAAAATCAAACATTTTTTCGGGACAGCGAGCTTTATTAATTATATGATCGATAGTGACATAATTGGGATGAAAAAATATCTGATTGATTTGATTAATAACTTTTTCCCCTTGAGAATTATTATATTCGTAACCCCTTTTGACCGCTTCTGACTGAGAAGAAGTTTTAAATTCTTCGCCATGTTTCATCTTTTTGCCACAAAAAGGACAGGGTTTTTCTTTGGCCATTGTTCGATATTGATTCGGGCTAATTAATCCTTTTTGGGGATGTTCGATAACTGCTAGATGTTGATTAGCATTCCAGATTTCTGCAATTTCATCGGAGCTATATAATTGAGACAACTTTGATTTTGATATTTTAGTCATGGCAGTACAGAATAATCATAATAAAGGATATTTAGCCAAAGCTTTATCTGCTATTTCATGCAAATTTTTAGAGATTTTTTCTAACTCTTGTTTTCCTTCTTCAGATATTTTTTTGGCATTTTCAGACTCAATAATTGCTAAATCAATGGCTTTGACAAGACTTCCCTTATTTAATTCATGCTCAAATAAACTGACAACTTTATAAGTATTATTTTTAAAATCCTGAAGAAGCTCCCAAGAGCTTTTAACCTTTCCCCAGCCGATATTATAATAGCCCTTTTTTCTCGCTTGTCTTTGTTGCTCTGGGGAAAGACCATGAAATACTTCACTATTTCTTTTTTGCCATTGGCGATAGCTCATTTCTTCTAGTAAATTCATTGCTTCAGTTCCTGGTCATCTGCAAAGTAACGAGTGATTTCTTGCCACTTTTTATCGCCATAGTTATTAATAATATATTTTTTAATATCCCCCAGTTGTCTTCGTAGTTTATCATTAGTTTTTTCCAGAGATTCAACTGTAGAGATGGCTCGCTCTTTTATTTGTGTAATCCCATCCTGTTGTTGCTGAATAGTATTTTTTAGATCGCTCACCGCTAGATTATAACTGTCTTTATGAACTAATTCCTTTTCCAGTAAAGCCTGTTGACGTTCCCGGGCAGTTTTAGATAGACTAGCCTTTAACCATTGACCTAAACGATAAATCTCAGATTGATCAAAGTCTAATAAATCTTGACGTAACTGCTCTAATTTTTGTAGCAATTCATTAACTTTTTCTTGCCAATAACTGACTTCTTGTTTAAGCTCAACATTCTCGTTGTATAAATTCTGATTACTTTTTCCTAACTGTTCAATTTTGCCCTCGTGTCTGGATATTTGCAAGGACTGATTTGAATTAACTTTGGCTCTATCATTTCGTTCTTGTATGATAATCTGGAACAATTCCGCCGCTACAGGATCATCAAGATGTTCTACAATCCATTCTAGATGACGTGCTTTTAACCTATCGATCAAATAGCCCTTAATTTCTATGTGTTGTTCTTTCAATATAGCTAGATTAGATTGAATGGTCATGACCGTAATTTAAGATACATTTCTCCTAGCGAGGGGGTGGAAGAAACCACACCAGACACAAAGGACACAAAGATCGATCGATCCTATGTAAGTTAAACTGATCACACAGAACCTAGAAGAGCCCGTAATTCTGACTTTAGTAACTTAATCTATAGTTATTTTAATACAAGTATAAGCTTTTGGAAAAAAGCAATCTTATCGGTCATAGTAGTTTTGCCTGTTTCTGGGAATCAACTCGGACCGACTGAAGAAACAAAGGAAAATGGAAATTTTGCCGATCTAGGGCTGGCCTTTGCTATAAGTGAGCTATATAGCGCCTCCTTGGCTAGTGAGGAAATTCTCAAACGCTAAAGCACAGAGCTTACCGCTATAACTAAGCACACGAATCACCTAGACCGAGAAAATATCATGCGTATCGCTCACGATGTCACCGAATTGGTTGGCCGCACACCTTTAGTACAATTGAATCGGATTCCCCAAGCGGAGGGCTGTCTTGGCCGAATTGTGATGAAATTAGAAGGGATGAATCCCGCTGCTTCCGTCAAAGACCGGATTGGCACTCACATGATTAATAGCGCCGAAAAAGCGGGTTTAATCAATCCAGAAACCACGGTTTTAGTGGAACCCACTTCTGGCAATACGGGAATTGCCCTAGCGATGACTGCGGCAGCTAAGGGTTATCGCTTAATTTTAACTATGCCGGAAACGATGAGTTTAGAGCGCCGGGCGATGTTAAAAGCCTACGGTGCTACCCTAGAACTTACCCCCGGTTCCCAAGGTATGAAAGGGGCAATTTTACGCGCTCAGGAAATCGTTGATAGTATCCCCAGCGCTTATATGTTGCAACAATTTCGCAACCCTTCTAACCCGGAAATTCACCGTCTCACCACTGCTGAGGAAATTTGGCAAGATACGGAGGGACAGGTAGATTTTGTTGTTGCGGGTGTGGGTACTGGAGGCACGATTACAGGAGTCGCTGAGGCAATTAAACCCCGTAAACCTAGTTTTCAAGTAGTCGCGGTGGAACCTTTCAATAGTCCAGTGATTTCTGGTGGTAATCCCGGTCCCCATAAAATTCAAGGTATCGGTGCGGGTTTTATTCCGGAAGTTTTACGCACAGATCTGATTGATGAGGTAATTACTGTCAGTGATGAGGAAGCTTTTCAATTTGGTCGTCGTCTGGCAAAAGAAGAAGGTTTGCTTTCAGGGATTTCTTCCGGTGCTAATCTTTGTGCGGCGATTCAATTGGCCCAACGACCGGAAAATGAGGGTAAATTAATTGTGGTGATTCAGCCTAGTTTCGGGGAACGTTATCTGAGTACGCTGATGTTCCAAAATATCGAGGAGCGCGAGTTAACTTTGGTGTAAAAAAATATCGTCTTCAGCCTCTAGCAGTCAGCATTTAGCCTTAGCTTTAACTATAGCAGTTATCTTCATGGTGGGGTAGCATTCAGTTATCAGTTATCAGTTATCATACTAAATCCGGTTATTAAAAACTGATTATTTATTCTCCCTTTTGCCTCTCCTCATAAGTAGCCTATACTTAACGGATTTAGTATCAGATGTGAGTTTTCAGTTCACTGATTACTGTTTACTGTTCACTGATTTGAGGACGGATTTTCTCACCGATAGCGGCATTTGTAGAGGTTGCGGTTTGGTTGCTTCTTTGCTGGCAAAATTATCGAGTAAAGCCGATCGCACTTGCGTATCGGTTTCTCGCGAGAGAAGATAACGGAAGTATTCTTGGCATTGTTCTCGACGACTGGGGGAAAGTTGCATTTCACTTAAACGTCGGACTGCCATTAAGCGCATTAAGGGATCATTGACTGTTAATTTTTCTAACCAGCGATCAAAGTTTTTTGACTCATTTTGACCGCGATGGTCGAGAAAATGCCATCCTAGCAGGATTAAAGTCAAAACCGTGCCAAATCCTTGCAAAATTGAGGCCAGGGCCAACCAGCGATTTTCGGCATAAGTCCAAATTGCCAGAGCGAGATAGGTGGCTAAACTGCCCAAACCGCCACAGACTACCGCTAAAGTTAACTTACCGCTATCGGCACTGAAAAAAGCACGCCCCCACAGCCACAGCGAGCGCCAGTTTTGACCCTGGAGATGGTAAACTCCGATCATCGCCCCCACCCCGGTTAAAGTGGCCAAAACTAACTGCCAATTCCACGCCCAGAGGATCAAAAAACTAGCACAAGCTGCCGCCCATGTCAAGAGTTGACGGTTTTTTTTTGCCGCGAGAGTTTTGATGACTCGACGCTGCAGAGCGGGGGAAAAATAGGGACGAAGACGGAATACTGAAGACACGGGAAGTTTTTCACTGAGGGTTTGATGATTACTATAGCCTGTTCTCAGGCAGACAGATCATTTTTCTTGGTAAAAATCCTCCCAAGGAAAAGAGCGCAGTGCTAGGGTGGGCTAAAATTGCGATCGAGAATCAGCTAAACTTCAGGTTGGCGAGCTTAGGTATTAAGATGGTTGGCAATCAAACTCAACTTTTTTTATTAATAAATAGCTCAACAATATTCTGTAAACTTATATACATAAATCTAAAGAAATGTATTAATTTGCCGTCTTTAGGGCAGCAAGTTCTGATAGACGATCTAAAGTAGTAAGTATAAATACCGCATCTAATTTTACCTAGTCACGCCAGCTATCTAACTCATCTATTTCACTTCCGAACAGAGTTAGAACTTCCTTTGTCTTGGTTGAGTCTTGCGGAAATTTTACCTTAAGGAAAATCTCGATAATTTTGAGTCATGATTCACTAGAATCCTCAAATATTCCATAAACTGGCGAGTTTTAAGAAACCTAGGAGGTTCATCGCTATGAAAAGCCGTCTTATTGTTTGTTGTGATGGAACTTGGCAAGATTTAGGACAAGGTTATCCTACCAATGTTGTCAAAATGGTGCAAGCTATCACACCACTTGATGATAGTAAGGGCAACCCCATCCGTCAAATCATCTACTATGACGAAGGGATTGGGACAAAACAATCTAATGCCGAGGTAACTGATACTTTAATTAAAATTGCTGGAGGTGCTTTAGGCATTGGCATGGATCATAAGATTGAGGATGCCTATCGTTTTCTGTGCTTAAACTATCAACCTGAAGATGAAATTTATCTCTTTGGGTTTAGTCGGGGAGCTTACACTGTACGCTGTTTAGCTGGGTTAATTTATAATTGTGGTTTGTTGTATCGAGAATTTATCCGACAAATCCCCAAAGCCTACGAAATTTACCGAGAAAAACAAGACCCAAATAACGCACCTAACGGTAAAAATGCCATTGATTTCCGTAATCAGTATGGACGACGAGTTCCCATTAAAGCCTTATGCTGTTGGGATACGGTTGCTTCTTTAGGTATCCCTGATATCGTCCATTCTCTGCACTTGGATGAAAAGTTCAACGAACGTTATCGCTTTTATGATTCGACCATCAATCCTACAATTGAAAAGGCGTTTCATGCAGTTGCCATTGATGAAATTCGTAAAGTATTTGATGTAACACTAATCCGTCCCCATTCTACCCACATCAGACAACAAAAAGAACAAGTGGTTCAGGTTTGGTTTCCAGGGGGTCATGGTTGTGTTGGTGGAGGTTCTCAGAAAGAATCTGGCCTATCCGATGGAGCTTTATTGTGGATGATGGAACAAGTCGAAGCCTTGGGTTTGGCCTTAGATAAAAGTTATGTTCAACATGAAGTTCATCCCAATTGTAGTGCGCCTTTTGATAATACGTCAAAATGGCCATTTAATGTAGCGGGAACAGCACCTCGTCAGTTTGAAGGGGATGTTAGCAATTTACATGAAAGTGTTAAAAATCGCTGGACAGACCTGAATCTTAATCCACCCTATGAACCTGCTATTCCCGAAATTCAAATGATTCTTGAGAAAGAGCTTGGTGCTTTGAGAAAGAAAGAAATAGTCTCTGTTTAGCACTTCGCTGCCTCAAAAATGTCGCTTTCACTTTACTTACATAAACACTCATAATCTGACCTAATTAGGAGGATTTGCCATGAAAGTATCACAGAACTGTATTGATCTGATCAAAAAGTGGGAAGGTTGCAAGCTTACCGCTTATAAATGTCCAGCTGGCGTTTGGACAATTGGAATTGGAACCACTCGCTATCCTGATGGACGACCTGTGAAACAAGGGGATAAGATTACTGATCAACAAGCGGAAGGCTTCCTTGTCCATGAATGTGAGGAAAAAGCCAAGGCTGTGGATAAATTGGTAAATGTTGCTCTAAATCAAAATCAGTTTGACGCTTTAGTTTCCTTTGCTTATAACGTAGGCATTGGAGCTTTTCAAGACAGTACCTTACGACGTAAACTGAATGACAAGGATTATGAGGGGGCTGCCAATGAATTTAAACGTTGGAATAAAGCAACAGTTAACGGGGTACAAGTTGTGCTTGAGGGGTTAACGAATCGCCGTAAAGATGAGGAAGCTTTATTCCGTAAAAATGATAGTTTTGGAACTCCTATTGAGCTTGAAGTCTCTCCTGAACATTCTGTAACTTGGTTGAAAGGATATTTAGATGGGGGAAATACGGTAGTTGTTGCCTACAATGATCAACAAGTGGTAGAGGTTGTCAAACTAGAAACCAATTTTAAAGATGATTTGATCGATCTGTTGCAACAATATCCTAATGCTCGGAATTTTCATCTTGCTGAACCGGGGAGTCCTATTCCGCAAGCAGCACAAGTTTTATTCGCAGGTCGTAATCAAACCCTTTCTCAAGTGGAAAATCCACCTCAATTAAATCGAGGACTGTTACTCAAAGGCATGAGTGATGAAGATGCTCCAGGCCATGATATCCGAGAAATGCAGGAACGCTTAAAAGATTTAGGCTATTACCAGAAAGAATTGGATGGTATCTTTGGCAGTGGCACGGATGAGGCGGTCAGAAAATTCCAAGCTGACGTTTTTGGTCACTCCGAAGCAGATGGGAAAGTCGGACCAAAAACTTGGGCTAAATTGTGGGGAGAAGAAACAACACCCCCACCTACTCCTCAACCTGCTCTCGGAACTTATCTCCGACTGACTAAAACTAACCAGAAAGACGGTGATGGTTTATATATTCTCATTTTGGAATATATCAAGAATGGACAGGTAAAAGATCATCTTAAAGTTTGCTCTGGACAACGGAGTAAACAACTTTTCCGCACCGGTCCTCAAAGTGTATCGGGTTCCATGGAACCGCTGCCTGAAGGTAAATGGTACATTAATGACATTCTCTGGGCAGGTGGCAAAGATAAATATGGACCGACTGTTTTTAGTAATGGTCTGGGTCCAGTTACTACCCCTATCAAATATGTCGGACCGAATTCCACACGGCGAAGTGCTATTGAAATCCATATTGATTGGAATGGAAAATATTGTCATGGTCCCTGTCCAGGAACGGCAGGTTGCCTTGGTATCTACGATATTGCTGACTACAAAAAATTAGTTAGTTGGCTACGAGATACTAATCCCCGTGCTCTATATGTAGATTGGGGCTTAGGAACTTGTCCTCAACCTCAATAATAACTCACTCAAGGGTGATCATAGTTAAATTTCAAGTGGTCGCCCTACTCTTTTTTGATTCGGTGATTTACTCACGAACAATGTACAAACTTTTACTGGCATCAGCCTTATTCGTAAGTGTGGTGATTAACCCTCTGCACGCAGAACAGTGTGAACAGTTTGCTGTTACCGCTTCGGATGGTTATGTCAATGTGCGTTCTGTTCCTAGGGTTCAAAAAAATAATATTGTTGGTACATTACCAACTAGATTTTCTCTTTCTCTGACAATAAAACGTCAAGGTTGGTGGCAAATGAATTCACCTTTTCAAGGTTGGGTTACGGGCAACCAAATCGGCAAAGTTTCTTGCGATAAAGCCCATGACCTTTTATATAAAGTGGGATATCCTACCATGAATCATTTAGGTAAAAAGGCGATACAAGGTGATCGCATGGCCGCAGAAACCCTCATTAAAATGTCTGGTGCAATGGATGGGGCAAGTGCGGAAATTTATGCCGAATCCATTACCAATTTTGCTAACCAAAACCCGAATTTTTTGCTCTCAATTTTAAAACAGCAATCTTCATTAAATCGTCAAATGTCATTACGATTAATTGATTTTGGACTCGGCATTGGTAACTCATCAGAGCGTCAAAAATTTGAAGCAATTATTATTCAATTGCCTTCTGACAACATGGTCAAACAGGATTGGCAAAATAGAAATAGATAATAATTCCGTTTAATTGTCTTTTCATTTTTCATATTGAGTAGAGGTTAAAACCATGAACACTAATCTTTCTTCTAAAGATAAAGAGATTTCTGAAATCAATAAAAATCGCTCAGAAATTACTTGGAATCGGGTTGATAGTGTTAATACAATAATGCTTTTGATCATTGCAGTCTCAAATGTTTTCATCAATTTGAACCTTAATAGTGTTAATCAAAAACTAGAGGATGCTAAATTTTTTGAAACTACCATCGATCACTTAGCTTCTAATGCGGAAAATCGAGAAATTGCACTGAGTATGCTGTATTCCTTGTATATTCTTGAGGAAAAACTGCCCAAACACCGAGATATGTTGATAGACGTTTCAGAGACAATTCTTGAAACCAATCTTACCTCTCAAGAAAAAAATATCCCGATTTCACAAAAAGCTCTGAAAATCATTAAAGCACTAGATGCCGAAAAAGCAAAAGAAGTGGAATCCAAAATAGCGCAAACACCAGGAAGTAAAACCGATCCTAATCCAAATATAAGTGAAGAATCAAAATCAATAGATAAGTCTGATCTGGAAAAAAATAATGCTTTTGTGAGTGCTTTACTAAACACAGTAGAACAAGCTAAAGATGAAAAAAAAGGGTTAGTTTTTATTCAATACAACAATCAAAACAAGAAGGAAGATATTGATAAATTCAGAGAAACATTATCAGAGAAATGGAATGCTCCAGGGATAGAATTTATTGCAGGATATAAGTCTCCTTCTGGCAAATATGGAGATATTCGGTACTTCCATACAGATGAAGAAGCGTTAGCTAATGAGCTACAAGTAACTCTTAACCAAAAATATTGTACTGAAAAACCAGAAGGATGTTTTGTTACCCATGATCTATCAGAAAATTATCCTAATCTCCCTAAAAAACAATTTGAAATTTGGATTGATGTCAACAAAATACCAGAGCCATTTCATTAAGCTAATTATTTAGTGTGATCTCAAATCTCACAACCTTCATAGAAAAGGAGGAAAGATAATGCAAAACAAAAATCTCCCTGTAACCATAGACTCAAAACTAATCTGGAACGATACAGGAATTAATCTTGTCGCTGGACAAGAATATCATTTTCAAGCAACAGGTCAATGGACAGACTGGACAATTACCTCTAATGCTGATGGTTATGAAAGTCCTAATTTCTTTCTGAAACTATGTGAAGGACTACGACGAATGCCTAATTCAGCTTGGTTTTCACTCATTGGTTCTGTTTTAATTCTCCGTGTACGCAGTCTTTAAAAGCCTCTATTTCGTTCCAAGACACGATTAAGAGTGGCTTTTAGGCTAAGTATAATTACTCATCGCGTAAGTGAGATGCTCCCGATAGTTTGTTCCTCATTGGCACAAATAAACAGTTTACAGCCCCAAAAACAGGACGGCTTTACTGCTTTGCTAACGATGTGATCATCGCCTATGGCAATAATCGAGATAGCATCCAACTCACTGTAACTTCCTTAACTTGACAAAGGGAAAATATCCTATTTGTGAACCGTATGCTTTTGTTAAAGTAACCTGTCCAGAATCAGGCCAAAAAGGAGAAAAAATGATGACTACCCAAAAACTGAAAGCTCTAGTCAATACTGTTATCAAACAATCTACCCTAGATAGTAGCCAGATTACCGACCATACTCAAAAATTTTCCTTGACAGCAGGAGATAAACTTGAGATTAATGATTACAAATCTGCCGCCAATAACCACTGGGAATTAGAATTAACAACCCCTGTTAATCAGATGACGAAATGGTTCGCTTATATTCCCCATGTCGAAATTAAAAGTAATGACCCTGTGGCCAAGATATTACAAGACATTAAGCTGTCTCAATTTAAGGTGTATCACCGACCAACAGAACAAGATGGAGATGGAGTGGGGATTCCCCCTAATGGACAAGACAACCGTTCAGAAAGAATTTGTCCTGTGTACGTTCTTAGTCCGAGAAGACAAACAGATTCTTTAGTTAGACAACTGATTACACTGCTTCGGGTCAAGGATACAGCGTTCATTATTGCAGAACGATTGGTACAATATCCTGAAGACTATCTCCCCACTATTTCTCAATTTGAAAAAGCGGTTATTGTCCAATCTTTTGTTGGTGTCGGTCCTCCTCAACCGGATCCAACTCCTTATCCAGATTGGGCAAAAGAAAGACACGACAAAGAGTTGTGGAGACTCGAACAATCTATCCGTCTATTACAGTCGATGAATCGAAAAATCTCAGCTGTCGTTTGTGCGATGGGAGATTCTCAAAAACATTCATCCAAAGATGTGCGAGAAACAATGCAAACAAGATTAGACAATCTTCTGGATAAGTATAATCTCTCGGCTCTCAAACAGCCAATTACTTGGGGAGCAGATGAATTAGTAGCAATGGGAATCGCTCAAACCCTTCCCAAAACTAAAGTGCGTGTCCGCATCTCTAATGAGGAGACTGAAATGTGGTACGACGGGAGACGACCACCACGAGAACTTGTGACTGAAAAATTACAAGCAGTTGGTTTAGAGGAATCAGAAACTAATTGGGATTTCGAGGTCGCTATCCTAACTCGTCGTCAAAATGGTAGTATTGATGATTATCAAAAAGACGACACAGAACAAGCGAAATTAGATACTCATTTTTTATCAGAGTACAAGAACTATTCTCCTGAACAACGCCGTAAATTAGTTATCATTGATGGCCGACTTTTTAATGGGGCTTGGAATGCCACTTCTGTGTTACCTTATGATGATTTATTGGCCTTTGGTAGCTGGGGAACATTTGGCAATTGTGTTGGCTCAACTTTGGCGGTGGCAAAAATTATTTTCTACGCTAAAAATCCCGCCGCTCAGAAACAACTTTACCTAGAGGCAATTGCTCATGATGTTTTTGCTAATGGCTATAAAGAAGTTCAACGACCCGAAGAACCTAAAAGCTTCTGTAATCAGCTAAAAAATCAAACAGGAATCACTTTCAATCATTACGACGGATATGATAATCCTGCTACGGTCAAAAAAGTCTTTGAGGTCTTAAATCGGCAAGTTAATACCAGAATGCAGGAACATTTTACCGGACTTCCCCTTGTTAATAACCGAGTCTTCCGAATTACCCCGCAATTTTGGCGCACTTTTGAGAGTGAAGTCCACATCTGGCCAAGATTACCAGAGGAAATTCATAAAGTTGGTATCTATCGTACCGATCTGGAAGCGATCGCTTTTAATCCTTCATTGGGCGATCAATTCGTCTAACAGTAAATTTTTCAACAATCTCATAGGAGAAATATCATGACTTCCCTACAAATTATTAGTCCCATCAATGATGCTCGCTTTGAATGTCTAAAACCTGTTACTTTTACAGGCAAAGTAAATTCTGGAATAGTCACTGTAGAACTCACAGCAGATGACAAATATTCCCTAGGCAATAATCAGGTTAAAGCAGACGGTTCTTGGTCGATTACTTATTCAGGATTCACGAATCCTGGGAAGCGCAAAATTACTGCCTTTGGCTATGATCAAGCTAATCATGAAGAAGAAACCAGCATTATAATTTATGTGGCAGATTCCTCAGATTATACTAAAACTATTTATGGGGGTCTGGTTTTAGATGATTACAAAAAGCTTAAACACACCAAGTCTCTGCCGACAGATCACAGGTTAACTGATGCCGAAGGGTGCCGGTTATTTGAACAAGGAATCCTGCCCATTCTTCAGTCCAAAGAAACCTTTATGGAAGCAACGGAGGAAGGTCATGAGAAACTAGATAAATTAGTTGCACAAAAAAAAGATCAATACGGTATTCATCTTGCACCCTGCGCTTATTCTGTCTCCTGTGTGATGAAATATCTGGCTGAAAAGTTAGGATTAGCCACCGTCAAAGCACTTTTCCAAGACCCCTGTTTAATTGATAATGTTCAAGTTACAGGCGTTGAGACAAAACTGCGTCGTCTCGGTTTTCTCTACTTTTTGAAAAAAGATTACCTAGCACCTCGTGGGGCAATTGGAGCAAGAGCGCCACGCTGGAAGTCCCAAGTAACGGAGAACGAGTCTGGTCATATCTATTTCATCACCAAAGATGGAGCAAAACGGACTCAATTTCCCAACCCAGAGAATGATTGGGATGATCAACAGGGCAAACACGAAACCGGAATAAACGGGCCTAAATGGCAAATTAAAGACCTTCATGCTGAAAACCTCGATTTCTTCGATCATGTTTTTATGCAATGGGAGAATGGCTATACCGAAGGATTTTGGTTGCCACCGGGTATTTATCCTTTAAATCGTGGTTTCAATCTGTCGAATCTTTAGTTCCGTATTCTAACAATGCCCATGGGCCGACCGTTTAAAGTAAGTGGCACTTCGGTAATAGCTTAGTTTCTAATGGCAATTGGTCAGTCCCTTATCGTTTTACTGACAACGGCCAACGTCAAATTGAAGCGAGAGGATTTGATCAAGATAATCATTCTGTTGCTAGTGAAAAGATTACTTTAGAAATTCAAGCGTCTCCCATAAGCTGTGAACCAAGAACGAAACTCTTTGAAATTGGCGGTCATTCTGTTTGGCAAATTCAGGACAAACCGCTTTTTTCTATCAATCAAAAATGAGTATTGATGCCGATGGTGCGCCTAATGCTTATCACCCAGACAATATTGGCTTAGATGATCTGAAAAATGCCGGTTATCCAAATACGTCTTGATGGAAGAATATTCTTGTCCCTGACCCTCAAAATCCTAATCGAGCTTATGAGCAACCCTCTAGACCCTATCAAGGTTATTTTGTCTCTATGACAGCTTTACAGGATGGAACTAGGGCAAAAACTGATCCCAGTCGCTATGTTGGTTCTACTCGGATACCCTATATTGTTCTCCCCAGTGGTGGCAGTGCCGGGGCAAAACTGGGGGATCTTGCCGTGGTTTTTAATGGTAAAAACGGCAAGATTGTCAATGCGATTTATGCAGATGTTGGTCCATCCAACAAAATTGGCGAGGGTTCAATTGCCCTTGCTGAAGCGTTGGCCATTCCTTCTAGTCCCCGAACAGGTGGTGTGAGTAGCGGTGTTATACTTTGCACGGCTATAACTTGCATTTTTTACTCAAAGACAATAATATAGTTTAAGGGTCATAATTAGAAGCAAAGCACTCATTGAAAACATAATTAACCTAGAATTCACGGAAGAAGAAAAGAACTCACTGTATTATGAAAGATTTCATCATCCCCATCCCCAGGTTCAACTTAAGATGGAAGTTCTTTGGTTAAAGAGTCAAAAAATATCGCACCCAAAAATTTGTCAGTTAGCAGGAATCTCGCCAAATACCTTATTAACTTATCTTCGAGATTATCAAGAGGGCGGAATAGAAAAATTAAAAGAAATCAACTTCTATCGCCCTAAAAGTGAATTAGAGTCTCAAAGAGAAACGCTCAAAAAATATTTCGAGAAAAATCCACCAGCCACAATAAATGAAGCTGTATATAGAATAGAAGAATTGACGGGAATAAAACGAAGTCCCACCCAAGTAAGGAAATTCTTGAAATCAATGGGAATGAAATGTTTAAAAGTGGTTTCTCTTCCTTCTAAAGCTGACCCAGATGCACAAGAAGACTACAAAGAAAAAAAGCTAGAACCAAGACTAAATGAGGCTAAAGAAGGAAAAAGGGCTGTTTTTTTTTGTTGATGCCGCTCACTTTGTTATGGGAGCTTTTCTCGGTATTGGTGTTTTGAGAGACTTTTCGTTAAGTCGCCGAGCGGGCGTAAACGCTTTAATGTTTTGGGAGCATTAAATGCGATAACCCATGAAGTTATTATGGTAACATATGACACTTATATTACAGCAACTCAAGTCTGTGAACTTATTGAAAAAATAGCTGATTTAGGACTAATAATTCCCATCACTCTAGTATTAGATAATGCCCGCTATCAAAAATGTAAAGTTGTTGAGGAATTGGCTCTTTCTTTGTCAATAGAGCTACTCTATCTGCCGTCTTATTCGCCTATTTATGAATGTCTGAATGATGCCCATCTGAAACATAAAAAAGAACTGGATTCCTTGCTCACTCTACGATTTCAGAAGTTTAATAAATCTCAGATTATGAACGTCTAAAGTATAATTTGAGACTTCCTTAGCTAAAAACGCCTACCTCTAAAGCTCTTGCTAAAGTAACTCAAGATATATATTTTGGTCTGTAATGAAGTTCCGGGGGAAGGCGATCGAGTAAACCTGTCCGGTTGATTTTCCATAAGTTGTGTTTTTCGAGGTTCCCTATTTTAGCACGATGGTAAGTAGGGAGGCACAATTATTTGTAGGATGGGTTAGCGGTAGCGTAACCCATGCTGGCGTTGGGTTTCATGCTTCAACCCAACCTACGTTCATCTTATATTTAATTCCACCCACCTACTTATTGCTACTCGATTTTATAGAGATAGGCTTCTGGGGTTTCCAGAAGGGAAGTCATCGGGCGATCGAGAGGGGGGGTTTTGGCGAGGGTAAAAATTGGAAATAAATCGTTCATTTGGATAGCCATTTTAAATTTTGGCTGTATATAATAACTACCCGATGGGCAGGCATTGGTGATCGTTAGCTCTCTTTTGGTCATAAAGGTATCGATATAATCATACTGACCGCGCTCTTTTCTTTTGCCTTTCTTGGCTGGATCACAAAGGGTTGAACCAACCGGAATCTGATTGATAATTTCCACTGTATCGGCCACGGATAGGAGTCTTTCGGAACCGTATTTACTAGCAAGATAACGTTGATCGAAATAGAGATTAGTTGCGATCGAATAGCCGATGATAATTATTAGAACTAGACCGAGGATCCTGTCGAAAGTCTTAGTCAAGTTTAGATAGGCCAGACTAGCGATCGCCAAGAGGATAGGAGCAAACCAGAGTAAGATTTTACGATGGGAATAAAAATGCTCATCAGGATAATTAGAGGAAGCGTAGAGAAAAATTATCCAAGTGATCGCAAAAAAGCCGATCAGTGTTTTATTGCCTCGATATTTTTTGATGACTATGTATAGAGAAATGCCGAAAAAAATAGCCGAAACTACGACATTAAAAATCGATATATTGTCATTCAAAAAAAACACTTGATTACCCAGATAAACCGTTTCCCAAATCGCTTTAAATAGACGGGTGAACAGATTGCTCGATGGTTCACCGCTCGCCCCCTTCTCCGTGAGCGCTCTCACCAGTCCTTTCGTATTGGCGAAATTCCGAACTATCTCACTGTGCCAATACATAATCAAGGCGAGATTGGCGGAGAGAATCGATAGAAAAGGCAAAAGAGATTTAATAGTATTCTTGCGATTTCGATAAACAAACCATAGACAGGCGATAACGGAAGTCACTGGGATAATTAACATCGTGGTGGTGTGTAAACTCACCAATATAGCGACGGTAATCCCGAAGAATATCCAAGCTATAGCCTGATAGAGCAGCGGCTTACTCGTTTCCATCTGGAAACGATAGAGTAAAGCAAAAACGAGCAGGAAAAAGGGTATTGGGCTAGGGGACCAGGAAAAATTATTAATGAAATAGTCCGCATAAATCGTGCTATACCAAAATCCTGCCAAACTGGACAGGAGAAGACGTTTATCTTGTTCTACATTTTCTAAAAGTTGATAAACAAAGTAGATTAAGAGCGGAATCGATAGAAAAGAAAATAGGCCATTGGTAAGGACTTGAAATTCGGGATCGGCACCGAAAATTGTCAGAGGAAATGCTAAATAACCATAGAGGGGGGGAATTGTGAATCCATATTTTCCACCTCCCCCCGGTGGTCCCAATTGAGGAAAGTTTCCCTTCCACATATCCATCCCAAGATAACCAAGGGTAATCTGATCGGGGTCCGGTCCGATATCGAAGGTAACGTATTCAAAAATACTGACAATCCTGGTGAAAAAGGCAAAGGCGATCGCTAGAATCCCTAAAATCAGTGCCGCTCCTCGGACTTTATTGATTGATTTCCCCATAAGTGTCGGTATTTTTATCCTAAAATTTTCTGGTAGCTTCGTGACCGTATCCCCGAATATTTATCTTCGCATGGTAGCACGAATTTCTAGTCCTACTCGGTTAGAATTTAGCGTTGCTGATCAAGACGAAGTATAACCTGATTTAGTATCGCCGGCGGACGACCGACTACCCAAAAGGAAAACTTCGTACCTCACCATGAAGATAACTGCTATAAGATTTAAGAGTCTGTTTAGCAATAAACTAGGTACACTCGCTCAACAAAAATTTTTTTAGACAGATCTTGGACAAGATCGGGAACCCCGTGTTAAACTGCCTCGATAAGATGATGTCACTCTAAAAACCTTCCACTATATAATCTAATGGTAATACAATCGGTCAGTTTAACAGTTAAGGACTATAAGTCTAACATTCCCGTGGCCATCTTGTGTGGTGGCAAAGGAACCCGACTGCGGGAAGAAACCGAATTTCGGCCTAAACCGATGATTGCCATCGGAAATCGGCCAATTATTTGGCATATCATGAAAACTTATGCCCACTATGGGTTAACTGATTTTATGCTCTGTCTAGGGTATAAAGGGGAGATCATCCGGGACTATTTCTTTAGCTATGATTGGAATCAAAGTGATGTCCTCTTAGAGTTAGGCAATAAAAAAGTGACCAAACTCGATAGTGGACATGAGGAAGAAGACTGGCGTATTTGGTTAATTGATACGGGACAGGAAACCATGACGGGAGGCCGTCTTAAACGTCTCACATCTTATATAGATCAAAGCGGAAGCGATATCTTTTTAGCCACCTATGGGGACGGGGTTTGTGATGTGAATATTGCGGAACTGTTGGACTTCCATTACTCCCATGGGAAATTAGCCACTATGACGGCGGTTCGTCCTCCTTCTCGCTTTGGCGAGTTAATCATTGAGGGTAATTTAGTCACTCAGTTCCAAGAAAAGCCACAAACGGCTGAAGGATGGATTAATGGGGGGTATTTTGTCTTAAATCGCAAGGTTTTGGATTTAATTGAGGGAGATTCGACGACTTTTGAAGCACAGCCCCTAAGAACCCTGTCCGCTTTAGGAGAACTCACCGTCTATAAGCATGATGGGTTTTGGCAGTGCATGGATACTTATCGAGAAATGGAAGTACTCAATCACCTTTATGACACTGGACAAGCTAGATGGAAAATATGGTAAAGAAAGCATTTTGGACTGGCAAAAAGGTCTTTATCACGGGTCATACCGGCTTTAAGGGGTCTTGGCTGGCGTTTTGGTTACTCCATCTGGGGGCAGAGGTAAAAGGCCTCAGTTTAGCTGCCAATACCACCCCCGCCTTATTTGACCAATTAGACTTAGCTCAGAACCTGAGTCACCATCTAGGAGATATTCGAGAGGCTGAGTTAGCGGGTCGTTTAATCAAGTCATGGCAAACGGATGTAGTCTTTCATCGAAAATTTTGGGTCTGAAACCCCGTCGTTTCACGACGGCTTTACTGTTAAATACTAGCGCATTTACACGATATATGCCAGAATGTGAGACATGGAAAAAGCTTATTCTTACCGATTTTACCCCACACCAGAACAAGAGTCGCTATTGCGGCGCACTTTGGGCTGTGTAAGATTGGTTTACAATAAGGCACTCCATGTCAGAACACAAGCATGGTAC
>VYKO01000049.1_pt1 | contig 26848 bp, 24 predicted proteins | sample 5114561 | NCBI WGS metagenome assembly VYKO01 (sample SAMN12291811, study PRJNA351875) | freshwater metagenome | isolation source: freshwater lake | place: USA: Michigan, Baseline Lake | collected 2011-08-08 | reverse complement strand
TTTCCTTTTCTAGATGCTCTGCTAATCTTGCCGCTGTCCATCTCCCGAATTCATATCCAAATTCCTTCGGGTCTTCATCAACTATTTTCAATAGTAAATTAATATATTCCTCTGGGGCTTTTTTATGATTTCCATTTTTTCTTCCATCTTCTAGACTTTCTAAATTTTTAGGATCGCCGTGAACACACCAAGGGGCGACCGTTTTGAGTGAACAGCCAATAAAATCAGCTATTTCTCGTTGAGTTTTTCCGTCGTTCAGCAAGAGAAACATTAAAATTCTTTCCCTAACTTCTGCTCTTTCTTCTTCTTTAAGAGCTTTTTGTAAGTTTTTCTTTTCTTCTAAATCTAGGAAATCTTTAGCTGGCATAAGTAGAATTTTTCTAAAGTTACTATTTCTATTTTAGGTGGTTTAAGTGCGTTTTAGCTTACCAACCCCGCGAGAGTTGGCTGAGGAAGCACAACAGAAAGCTGAGGAAGCACAACAGAAAGCCGAGGAAGCCGAAGAAAAAGCCGAGCGATTGGCGGCTAAACTCAGGGAATTGGGGATTAATCCCGAAAGTCTCTGACTTCCTCTGGGCGGATTTTGGTAGTCCCACTAGCCTAGAGTTGACAATTTGGTCAGGGTGGGTTAGGATACCACAATTTAACAGTAAATCCGTTGCATGACTGACTTCCAACTAACCACTCCTGTCGCCTTCCTGATTTTCAATCGACCTGATACGACGGCGAGGGTATTTGAAGCTATTCGTCAGGCGAAACCACCTAAGTTATTAGTGGTTGCCGATGGTCCTCGTGCAGATAAGCCGGATGATGTTGAAAAGTGTAAGGCAGCTCGTGCTATTGTTGATGGCGTTGATTGGGATTGTGAGGTATTGAAGAACTATTCTGATATTAACTTGGGATGCAAGAATCGAGTATCTAGTGGATTAAATTGGGTTTTTGACACAGTAGAAGAAGCTATTATACTTGAGGATGATTGTGTACCTGATCCTACGTTTTTTCGGTTTTGCGAGGAACTATTAGAATACTATAAACATGACCAGCGAATTATGGTGATATCGGGAAATAATTTTCAGTTTGGCAAAAAACGCACAGACTACAGTTATTACTTTTCAGTTTATACCCATTGTTGGGGCTGGGCGACTTGGCGGCGAGCTTGGCACTTTTATGATGAGACAATGAAACTGTGGCCAGAAATAGGCTCTAGTAAGTTTCTTGAGTACATTTTTAGAGATTATCAAGAAGTAAAATATCGTTATAAAATTTTTCAAAATACTTACGAAGGAAAGATTAACACTTGGGATTATCGTTGGTGTTTTTCCTGTCTTGTTCAGAGTGGTTTGGCAATTCTTCCCAATTGTAATTTGGTTAGTAATATTGGTTTTGGTGCGGATGCTACCCATACCAGTAGAGCCATTCAATCTGTTGTCAATAACCCAGTGAGGGAAATGTCTTTCCCTCTCCAACATCCACCCTTCATCACTCGTCATTTTGAGGCGGACAGGTTCACTTGGGAAAATATCTATAGACCACAAAAGAGTTTATGGCTTAAAGTGCAATCTAGATTTTCACAACTATTTTGAGGAATTACAGCGTTTCTCCTAAAGATGAAGTGTAACCTAATTCGGTGTTGACGACCGACGAACGACTCCCCAAAACGAAAACTTCGTACCTCACGATTAAGATAACTGCTATAATTAATTTATGCCAAAACAACAACAGCATTTTTGCATTGTTTGCAATCAAGAAATCAATCCCAGACTGGTAATGCGATCTAAAAATGACAATGGGGATATTATGCGTTGCCCCCATTATCAATTGACTTTTGTTAGTCCCATGCCGTCGGAACAGGCTATTCAAGAATATTACAATGGTTTATACAGAAAAGAGTCTCTGGAATTTGATTTACAAAAGCAAAAATGGGCTAATACATCTCTAGATGGATATATAGAGGAATTAAAAAGGCTTAAAAAGTGGCCTCGTCAAGACTTTTTAGACTTAGGAGGTGGTCTCGGCTATTATGCGAAGGCAGCTTTAACCAAAGGTTTGAAAGCCATTTTAGTCGATATTGATCCTGTATCAATTGAATTTGCCAACAAGCATCAAGAGTTACCCGAAGTTTACCAAGCAAGTATTCAAGAGTTTTCTGAAATATCGTCCCATAAAACCTATGATTGGATATTTCTTAGACATAACATTGAACATTTCCAAAATCCTGACAATCTACTAGACATTGTTTATTCCCTGCTGTCAGAGGACGGAGTATTAACAATAGAAACCGATAATAATGCTGGAGTAGAAATATTACTACATCCCAAAAGAATGAGATTTTATCAATCACTATATAGCAAAAAATACGAGGGATCATCTCTGATTGATTTATTGCTAAAGCTCCCTTTAGCAGTCGATCCCCCGCGTCATCTGTTTGGTTTTCGTGCTGATAATTTATCTCAACTGTTAATCAACCACTCCTTTGAACCCGTGAAAACTATACACTACTGTTTAGGAGATGCGGTGTACTGGCCAAATATTCCTAACACTACTATTTATTTACTTATCGAAAAACTAACTAATTTCAAAATTATGTCTTTTTTATTAGAGTTAGTTTGTTTAATAATTTTTCCTTTCAGGAAAATGCTAAATCGCCTACAAATGTCCTCTGGTTTATGTATTTATGCCACCAAAAAAGCAAGATAAACTCAGTCAAACAAAAAAATCTACAAAATAGACATTTATATCATGAAATTTCTGGCATCTGTTCATAATACACTACAAGACCTTTACCTCACAACCCAACCTAAACCATGGCATCCTCGAAAGCCAAGAGTAATTCAGTTTCCAGTTAACGATGTTTGTAATGCTAAATGTCAAATGTGCAATATCTGGCAACAGAAATTTGACTATCAAATCAGTCCGCAAGAACTAGCCATAGCAGTCAATAATCCACTTTTTTCTGAAGTGAGAGGTGTGGGAATTAATGGAGGAGAACCAACCCTTCGCAAAGATTTAGCAGAAATTGTTGATGTTTTATTCACTAACTTACCCAAACTATCAGCCATAGCTCTTATTACCAACTCTTTAAATAGTAGCCAAGTAATTGAGCGAATTGGTGAAATTGGACAGGTAATTAAATCACACTCTGGTCATTTAGATGTAATGGTATCTCTGGACGGGGTTGGAGAAGTACATGATCGAGTTAGGGGGAGAAAAGGAAATTTTGAAAATGCCCTTAAAGTGATTGATTTTATCCAAAATTGCGATCTGGTTTCTAGTCGGAGATTGGGCTGTACAGTTATTAAAGAAAATGTTTATGGAGTGCATGATTTATTAGAATTTGCTTTGAGTAAGGATATTTACATTAAGTATAGACTGGGACTTCCTCATCAGCGTTTATATTCTCAAGATGTCTCCGAACCATTTGACCTGACCTTTGCAGAAAAATATCATCTAAGTATTTTTCTGGAAAATATTATCAGGTTTTATGAAACATCGGAACAGCAGAAGTTTTTTTATAAATCTTTAATTGGTCAAATAATATACGGAAAACCTCGTGCTGCTGGGTGTGATTGGCAACATCGAGGTGTTACTCTCTCAGCCAGAGGAGAACTTTTGTACTGTGCCGTTAAAAGTAAAACATTAGGTTCATCTATTTCTGAAAATTCCGAGCATTTATACTTTGCCAATCAAGATCATTTAGCAGAAATTGTTAAAACAAAATGTGATACCTGTGTTCACGATTATGTTGGTCTTCCCCCCACTCCTACTTTACTGAATAATTATCTTAATAAGGGATTATTAAAATTGGGCATAAATCCCCAATATCTGAAAAAATCACCACTTATTAAACCAGTTAAAGAAATCAAAAAGAAGATTAGCTTTCAAAAAAGAATGATTGGTTATGGTGTAGATTTAGCTAAAATTAATAACTCTCAACCTGCTCAAGGTTTTTCTCGTCATAATTCAGAAAAATATCGGGTACTTATCTGTGGTTGGTATGGCACAGAGACTTTGGGAGATAAAGGAATTTTAGGTGGAGTAGTGAATTCGCTCCAATCTGCTCTAGGAAACTTGGAACTTCATCTTGCTTCCCTTGAATTATATATTTCGGAGATGACGATTCAGCAAATGCCTGAATTAGAGGGATGTTATTTACATTCTATTACGGATGCGATTAAAGTTGCTGGTACGATGGATTTAGTCGTTTTTGGTGGTGGTCCTTTAATGGCTATTCCCAACTTGGCAGAAATGATTGCTATATTTCAAAGAGCAGTAGAAGCTAAGGTTCCGACATTGATTGCCGGATGTGGTGTAGGACCTTTGGGAAATTTTGATTATAATCAAGCAATTAAGAATCTTCTGCACCTATCTTCCTATCGAATTTATAGAGATGAAAACTCTCGAACTTTGGCTGAATCTTTAGGTATTTGTACTTCCGAAGATTTGGTTGCTGAAGATCCTGCTCTCACTTGGGTTAAAAGTTCTTTGGCATCCCTAAAACCAATAGAAAATCCTCAAAAATCTCCAGTGCTATTGTTAGGATTAAGAGATTGGCCTTATCGTGAATATGCACCTCATCTAACTGTATTGGAAGCGGAAAAGCTAAAAAACAAGTTTGAAACAGAAATGATTACAGCACTGACTCACATACTCAACAAATATTCTGAACTTTCAATTATTCCTTTCCCGATGTGTACCAATCATATTGGCGACGACGATAGGTGGTTTTATCGAAGATTGTTTAGGGGTTGTCAAGATATACAGAACAGATTAGATTTAAGCTACTTGGGAGCAGAACAAAAACCTTTGGATGCTTTAAAAGCTTTTCAATCAGCTTCTATGGCTTTGACAATGAGATTTCATTCTCTAGTGTTTGCTTTGGCTGCTGGAGTCCCATCTATAGCTATTGATTACACTCTAGGAAAAGGCAAGGTCAAATCATTAGCAGAAAAACACAACGTACCATATATGAGTTTGGATTTAATTACCGCTGAATTTCTAGTTTCTCGGTTTGGTGATATTTTAAATGGTGATGGACAGGATTTAAAATATTTTGTTTGTCCCCAAACTTTAAAATTTTCAAATGCAGTTAGTTTATTTATTAAAAATCTAGAAGGATAATTAGATTATTATTTATGTTGATCGCAACTAAAAGTAAATTCAAATCTTTGTTGATGAAAGTATATACACTTATTTTAGGAAGGCATCCCTATAATACGGTTTTATCATTTAACTTTCACAATGTTCGCCATATTATCAAATACCTAAAGAAGGAGAGAGAGACAATTTGTTCCAAAGCCGAATGTGTATTAGTTGATGTTGGAGCAGGAGCAAGCCCTTATTATGATATCTTCTCTCCAGTTACGTCTAGATATGTTGCTGTAGATCTGAAGGAAAGTTTACCTAAAAACGAAAATCGCTCTATTGAGCAGATTTATGGCTTCGCTGAGGCAATTCCTCTTGAAAATGCTCTGGCTGATATTGTATTGTTTAATCAGTGTCTTGAACAGGTCCATGATCCTTTGAAATCCGTTGCTGAAATTTACCGTATTCTCAAGCCAGGTGGGAAATTGATTGGTTCAGTCCCGCACATCAGTCCTGTCCACTTAGAGCCAAATGATTTCCGCCGCTATACAGATCTGGGATTAAGGCAGTTACTTGGAGGTGCTGGTTATACAGACATCAAAATTGAAGGCAGTGGCTCGGTCTATTCAGCAACAGCACTGCTGATTACAATGGATTGGATGCTGACTCCTAGAAAAGACGGCGTTTCTCAAGGATTCTCGGCAAAAAAAGCACTACTTCTCTCACCTATAGTAGGCTTGATCAATATACTCGGTTTGCTCCTTGATTTTCTAACAAAAGATAAGTATAGAAGTCCAGCTAATTTATGCTGGTCAGCGAGTAAACCACTTTTTTGAAGCGATGAAAATATGTCTACTTAGTTGAATCATGAAAAAAAACATTAAAAAACTATTCAGAAAACTGGGGTTTGAAGTCAAGAGATATAATCTTAATACTTCACAATTAGCCCTGATGGGAAGGTTACTGGAATATCATCAGATAGAGCTAATTTTTGATGTGGGTGCTAACTGTGGACAGTATGCTAGTTTTCTGCGAGACTCTGGTTATCAAGGCAAGATAGTATCCTTTGAACCTTTATCCACTGCCTACTCCCAATTACTTACTCTTAGCAAAAAAGATAACTTGTGGGAAATTGCTCCTCGCTGCGCTTTGGGAAATCAAGAAGGTGAAATTACCATTAATATTGCTGGGAATAGTCAAAGTAGCTCTGTACTGTCGATGTTGGATTCTCATGTGCAAGCTGCTCCTGAATCAGTTTATTGTGGTTCTGAAATAGTACAATTGAGACGGCTAGATACTTTAGCTAAAGACTACATTACAGAGGGTACTCAATCAATATTTTTGAAGATCGATGTGCAGGGATTTGAAAAGCAAGTTATTGAAGGTTCTTTTCAGATTCTTCCTTTAGTTAAAGGGATACAAATAGAAATGTCTTTAGTGCCACTATATGACCAGCAAATTCTCTTTGAATATCTGCTAGAGTTTATGAGAAAACTTGGCTACGAGCTATAGACAATTGTTCCGAACTTTGCCGATATAAAAACTGGAAGACTATTACAAATGGACGGGATATTTTTTAAGTCATGAAAGTATGTTTACTAAGTAATTCTGATGGTCGAGGAGGCGCCTATGCGGCCGTTTATCGTTTACATCAAGGCTTGCGGGAAACTGGTACAGATTCGACTCTGTTAGTTGGTGATAAAACTCGTGATGACTATACTGTTTTATCGCCGGCAAGTAAATTAATGAAGGGTTGGACAAAGCTAAGACCTACTTTTGATCAATTGCCCTTGTCATTATATAACCAAAGAGAGAGAACAACTTATTCTATCCAATGGCTTCCTGATCGCCTTGTTTCTAGAGTAGCCCAAATTAGTCCAGATATTATTAACTTACACCGGATTAATGCCGGGTTTTTACAAATTGAAACCCTAGCCAAATTTAAGCAACCTCTTGTTTGGACGGCTCACGATATGTGGCCTTTTACGGGTGGTTGTCATTATAGTGGAGAATGTGATCGCTATACCCAATCCTGTGGTCATTGTCCTCAATTAAAAAGTCAGCAAGATTGGGATATTTCTCGTTGGGTTTGGTGGCGAAAAGCTAAAGCTTGGAAAAATCTAAATCTGACTATTGTTACCCCCAGTCAATGGTTAGCAGATTGTGCTAGAAATAGTTCTCTATTTCAGGATTTACGGATAGAAGTAATTGCCAATGGCTTAGATATTCAAAGGTATAAACCAATCGAGAAAAAAATTGCTCGCCATCTCTTAGGATTACCCCAAGATAAGCAGCTTATTCTCTTTGGTGCTATGACGGCAACAAGCGATCGCCGAAAAGGATTTCATCTGCTGCTACCTGCCATAAAAAAACTCAGCCAGGGGGAAATATGGCAGCATAAATTAGAGTTAGTGGTCTTCGGTGCTTCTGAACCAGTTAATCCGCCTGATTTTGGACTGAAAACCCATTATTTAGGCAGATTAAATGATGATATTTCCCTAGCTTTAGTCTATGCCGCCGCCGATATTTTCGTCGCTCCCTCCCTTGAGGATAATCTTCCTAACACAGTCATGGAAGCTCTCGCCTGTGGAACTCCCTCTGTTGCTTTTAAAATTGGTGGAATGCCTGATATGATCGAACATCAAGAGAATGGTTATCTGGCCCACCCCTTCGAGGTGGAAGACTTGGCACTGGGAATTAATTGGGTATTAGAAGATACAGAAAGGTATAACCAATTGTGCATTCGGGCAAGGCAAAAAGTGGCGCAAGAATTTACTTTAGAGTTACAGGCACAAAAATATTTAGAGTTATACAGTGAGATCTTGAGCAAGATCAATAATACATTTAGGCTATAATGACCATAATATTTTGCCCCCATCTCAATTCTAGCCAGTAGATTATTTTCCCTAGTGCTAGAGGAAAAAGCCCCATAAGTCTAATCACCAGTGTAGCTCCGATGACTTCCACTATTGCCCCTTCTCGACCTTCACTGCCCACCCAAGATGAATTGCCCTGTGATGACGGCGTTCCCATGGAAACCCAACGACATAAACTACAGATGGATATCCTGATTGATGCCTTGTTACCCTGGTTAGCTGCTAGGGAAGATGGCTATGTGGGGGGCAATATGTTCGTTTATTTCAGTGCCGCACAGTTAAAAAGCGAGGAATTTCGCGGACCCGATTTTTTTGCTGTCCTGGGGGTTCCCAAAGCGGAAAGAAAAAGTTGGGTGGTTTGGGAAGAAGGGAAAGCTCCCGACGTGGTTATCGAACTCCTTTCCGAAAGTACCGCTCCACAGGATAAAACTGAAAAGAAAGCCATCTATCAGGACCGTTTGCGAGTGCCAGAATATTTCTGGTACGATCCCTTTAATCCTGAAGACTGGGCAGGTTTTATCCTCAGAGAAGGCAACTACGAGCCATTATCTCTAGAGGAGGGAGAAAGATTTTTCAGTCAAAGACTAGGGTTGTCCTTGGTACGCTGGCAAGGGGAGTATAAGGGAGTCGAGGCAGTGTGGTTGCGTTGGGCGACTTTTGCTGGCGATTTACTGCCCACAGAGTCAGAGCTAACTGAACAGGAGAGAATGCGGGCTGAACAGGAGAGAATGCGGGCTGAACAGGAGAGAATGCGGGCTGAACAGGAGAGAATGCGGGCTGAACAGGAAAGAATACGGGCTGAGGATTTAGAAGCATTGCTTCAACGCTATCGAGAGCGTTTTGGAGATTTGCCGGAATAAATCCATGATATTGATTGGCTAGTAACCAATAGTCCCGTTGAATTATTAAGGATTGAGAAGTGGAAACGAAGTCTATACTGATAGTTTCTTTCGCAAAATAGTCCTAAAAGTCTTTCCCAATAAGCATTTCACAATTCCATAAGCAAAAATTATCACACAAAGTCGAGAAGAGCCGCTAATAGGATAGGGATATGAAGCATAGACAACAAATAACGCTAGAAAACTCTTGTTTGCTTTCTGGGAGGAAGCTGGTTAAAATTTTCTTTACAAGAAGTTGATCATCAGGTAAGATGTACCCAATATACCTATTGAATCCGGTCTTGAACTGGTTGGTTAATTGAATTGCCCATTATGAGTGACACGCTGCCGTAGCAATATTTTGATAAAGGATGCCAGTTCCGAGTTGGCTTTGACGATAAAACAGGGCAGTAAATATTAGTAGTATAAAGGTTGACAATGTTGAAAAAATTACTTAACCGTATGCAAAGCGAACAGGGAAGAAAAAATATTAAATTTGCCCTAGCCAGAAAAATATTCAATCCCCTCTTAAGAAATATGGGCTACACCCTAATTACTGACCATTTTTATCAGCCGATACCCAACCGTCAGGAAATTATGACCTATGCGGGTAAAGAAAGGCCTCTTAGCTCAATTGAATGGCATCTAGACAAGCAGACTGAACTGGTTAAGTATTTACTAGAAAAATATGCTTTAGAATTTAACAATAAAGAAATTTTTTCAGCGTTTGGTTATTCCGAAGATACTTCTGCTCTCATTAGTGGCGATGCAGAAGTCCTCTATGCTATGGTCAGAGAAAAGAAACCGTCTCAGGTAATTGAAATTGGCTCAGGTGGTAGCACTAAAATTATCGCCGCAGCTTTAAGAATGAATTTTATAGAAAATTCCCAAAAATCACAACTGATCTCGATCGAACCTTATCCTCAAGATTTTTTAAAAGACTTTGCTAATGTTAGTAAAGATTTTCTAGAATTTAGTTTGCTTACCCAGAAAGTAGAAGCCGTAGATTTGTCTGTTTTTGAATCTCTGCAAACCAATGATATTCTGTTTGTTGATTCTAGTCATGTGTTTAAGTCTGGCAGTGATGTGGAGTTTGAATTTCTGATAATTTTTGCTTATGGAATCCTGAAGTGCTTATTGGACAAGACTTTTAGGACTATTTTGCGGATATTCTATCAGTATAGACCTCGTTTCCACACAGAAACCAGAAGAGCCAGGAGTCTTAGTTCATATTCATGATATATTTTTTCCCTATGATTATCCCATCGAATGGAATCTAAAAGAATCGCGATACTGGAATGAGCAATACTTTCTAGAAACTTTTCTACAGTTTAATAAAAAGTTTGAAGTTTTGGCATCATTGTCTATGGTATCTGATTATAAAAATTCTGTGTTTCTGGACAACATTAATGCTTATAATGAAGATCGATTACCCGGTTCTTTCTGGATGATTGCTTGAAGATTACTTACTATTAAAAAATTATGACAACAATTAATCTTAATAATGAATTTTCCACAACTCGTCTGATGACTATGGAGATGCCAGTTATTGTTAACACTCCTTCCTCAAAAGTGCAATCTCATTTATTTTTGCCACCAAATCCAGAAGGCAGGGGAGAAGGAGGATTAAGAACAAAGGGATATTTCAAGCAGTCCTACAGGGAGACAAGTGAGGTATCGGAAAAATTTACAGTTCCTTTGGTTACTATTATAACGGTAGTTTTTAATGGAGAAAAGCACTTAGAGCAAGCAATTCAGAGTGTCATTAGCCAGTCTTACAATAATGTTGAGTACATTATTATAGACGGAGGTTCTACTGACAGCACAATTGATATTATTCGTAAGTATGATGATCAGATAGATTATTGGTTGAGCGAACCTGACGAAGGTATATATGATGCGATGAATAAAGGCTGGAAATTGAGTCAAGGAGATTACATTTACTACTTGGGGAGCGATGATATATTGTTAAATATACCTAGCCAATCTATTCAGAAAGCAAGTTTAAACAATACGGACATAATTCATGGCAATGTAATTATGGATAACGGTCAGCTACGGATCAGTAGATATAATCCATTGATTGTGTTCAAAAATACTTTATGTCCCCAAGGATTATTCATTAAGAAAAACTTACTTGCTCAACTTCCGTTCAACACGAAATATAAAATATATGCTGACTTCGATCTTAATCAAAAGATTTATAAGATGAGTGCATCGTCAATCAAAGACAAATCTACAATTGCTTTTTTTAGACTTGGTGGTGCCAGTAGTTCCTATCAAGATAACTCAAAACTAGCAAATTGTAAGCAGGAGTACGCTAGAGTTATTTATGATAATTTTGGTTTGTGTGGGCTGATTTTATCTTGGATTTGGGGGGCTGTACGAGGTTTAGTTGTTAGAAACAATATCCATTTACATACCGATTACAAAACCTTGAAAAAAGTTTTAAAAGACTGCGAATAATCCTTTTTATTCGAGCGATATTTGCATGAACATATTTCAGCAATCAACAATTTAAAGGAGTTAGAAACTTTCTATGCAGAGTACAGCAGAATAAAGAATCGGGTATATCTTTGGACGATTGGACTGAAAAACATACGGATTATTGACATTATTTTACCAACTATATCAGCTGCCAAGAGACTTTAAATATGGGCAAAATATCTAATTTAAGAACATCTTTTAGATATGCGAGGGAACTTTATCAACTATACCTAGACAAAAAAATGAAACGAACACCAAAATCAATCTATACCAACCATTATAGCTCATTTATCTTGGAGTTTTTATCTATATTTTTTCTTAAGTGTATTGCCAGTGTAACTTTGTTTCTTGAGAAAAAACAGACTTTTAGTTAATCGATCGGAGTAAGAAAATGCAACAATTTATCGAGACGTTGAGTCAATGCCCTAAGTGCCAAAGTAGTCAATTAATTTTTGACGATCATCAGATTATTTGCAAAAACTGTAGTTCTGAATTTGCTATTATTAATAATAAACCAGTATTCATTCGAGAAGATAATGAAATTTTTTCTCCCTCTTTTTATACTAATGCGGTTACTAATTACAGTTCAAAAGAGAAAAAAAATATATTCTCAAAAATTGTCCCTAGTCCCTCGATTGCATTCAACCATGTTGAGAGGATTCAAAATTTCGCTCAGACTTAAAAAAAGTTTACCCCAGCCTATGTCTTGGTTGTGGGTGGAGGAAATCAGAAAAGAGATTTGGATAGGTTAATGTCAGAATATAGCAATATCAAATTGATCTATTCCGATGTTGATGTTAATGCAGATGTTGATTTATTCTGTGATGCTCACGATCTTCCTTTTCAAGACCAAGTTTTTCATGGTATTATTACCACAGCAGTTTTAGAGCACGTTCTCTACCCCGAAAAAGTCGTTAGTGAAATGCACAGAGTTCTCAAAGATGGCGGGGTAATTTATTCAGAAATTCCCTTTATGCAGCAGGTTCATGAAGGGGCCTATGATTTTACCAGATATACCCTTTCTGGTCATCGGCGCTTGTTTAACTATTTTTCAGAAATTTCCAGTGGTTTAGTTGCTGGACCTGGAACAGTTTTAGTCTGGTCTATCGAACATTTCGCTTTATGTTTTACTGGCAATAATACCTCAAGATTATTAACTAAAGCAATGGTGAGATTAGTGTTTTCTTGGCTTAAATATTTTGACTATCTATTCAAAAATAATCCTCAGGCTCTCGATGGAGCTTCTTGTACATATTTCTTAGGAAAAAAATCTCCTGAGAAAGTAGTTTCTGATCAAATGATTATTGAGAGATATAAGGGAGCTAATAATCTTCGCCATACCTAGAGAATATCGTCAATTCTCCAGTTTATACAAGAAAATAATCTAATTAAATCCTCAACAGTGATGAAAATTTTGTTATTTAGTCGCTACGATACTTTAGCTGCTAGTAGCCGCTATCGTACTTACCAATATTTGCCTTATTTGAAAAAAGAGGGAATAGAGGTTGAGACCGCTCCCTTATTAGATAATGATTATCTTAGAACTCGCTACTTAGGGAAAAAATACCCTTTATCGAGATTATTATCTGCTTATCAACAGAGAATTTCGCTGCTGTTGAAATCTCAAAAATACGATTTAATCTGGTTAGAAAAGGAAGCATTACCTTGGCTACCAGCTTGGCTAGAATTACTGTTGCTCAGAGGAAGAACACCTTATTTAGTTGATTATGATGACGCAGTATTCCACCGTTACGATCAACATTCTGCTTCTGTAGTTAGATGGCTATTGGCACAGAAAATCGATCGAGTAATGCAGAATGCTCGCTTAGTGATTGCGGGAAATGATTACTTAGCTAACAGAGCAACACAAGCAGGAGCTAAATGGGTAGAAATATTACCCACCGTCGTCGATCTTGATCGCTATCCCTTATCAAAAGCTCCTCAAAATGAAGTCTTTACCATCGGCTGGATAGGAAGTCCATTGAAGTTTGTCGATTATATACAAGAACTTTATCCTGTTTTAAAAGAAATTTGTCGAGATGGTGGTGCCAAAGTCGTTGCTATTGGTGCCAAAGAGACAAATCTAGAGGATATCCCTTTAGAAATTAAGCCTTGGTCAGAAGCAACCGAGGTGAAAGAGATGCAACAATTTGATGTAGGGATTATGCCCCTTACTGATACGCCATTTGAGCGAGGAAAATGCGGATTTAAACTAATTCAATATATGGCATCTACTCGCCCAGTTATTGGTTCACCAGTAGGGGTGAATGCCGAGATTATCGAGCAGGGTATCAACGGCTTTCAAGCTAGTAGTCAAGCTGAATGGCTGCAAGCTTTTCAAAACCTGAAACATGATCGAGATTTAAGAGAAAGCATGGGATGGGCTGGCAGAAAACTTGTCGAAGATAAGTATAATATTAAAATAACTGCTCCTAGACTGCTTCAGCTATTACAGGCAGCTGTCCAAGTTAAAAAAAGTTAAACTTGTTCTCATAAAATTATCCATAAATAAAGAGTTTAAACTGTACACAAAATGAAAATACTTTTTATTATAACTAGAGCAGATACCGTTGGGGGCGCACAGGTTCATGTGCGGGATTTAGCGAAATTTCTCCAAGATTCTCACCATCAAGTCTTAGTTGTTACTGGAATCAAAGGAATTTACAATCATGACTTGCAAGGACAGCACATAAACAATGTATCTTGTCAATACTTGGGCAAAAAAATTAACTTAATTAAAGACTGGAAAACCTTAAATTTTCTTCAAAAAATTATTGCAGAATTCCAACCAGATATTATCAGCACTCACTCTAGTAAAGCGGGAATTTTAGGACGATTAGCAGCCAGAAAAAGCAAGACTCCTTGTATTTTTACCGCCCATGGTTGGGCTTTTACAGGAGGTGTACCAGAGCCGAGTCGAACTATCTATCAGTGGTCAGAAAAAATCACAGAACCTTTAGCTAATAAAATTATCTGTGTTTCGGAACAAGATCGATTAATTGGACTAAAAACTGGTATGCAACCCAATCGATTATTGACCATACATAATGGGATGCCAGATGTACCAGCAGAATTGAGAGCTAATCCTAGTCATTCTAACCCTGTTCGTATTGTTATGGTGGCAAGATTTGATCAGCAAAAAGACCATGTAACCTTACTGAAAGCCTTTCAAAATATTCCCGAAGCCCATTTAGATTTGGTCGGAGACGGTCTGGATTTAGAAAAAATTAAAACCTTAGCCAAGGAGCTAAAAATTATCGACAGAATTAATTTTTTAGGCTTTCGTACCAATGTAGCAGAAGTATTAGCCCAAGCCCAAATATTTACTTTAATATCTAATTGGGAAGGGTTTCCTCGCACCACAATCGAAGCAATGAGAGCAGGACTACCAGTGATTGTGTCCGATGTTGGGGGAGCGTCAGAAGCAATTATGGAAGGAATAACAGGTTATATTGTACCCTGGGGAGATGTTAACACTTTACACCAGAGACTATTACAATTAGTTCTAGATGCTCAGTTCAGGACTAAAATGGGAGCGGCAGGACGCAAACGCTACGAAGCAGAATATACTTTTAAGAAGATGTTTGAAAAAACCTTTCAGGTTTATGAGCAAGTTTTAGAGAAAAGGACTAAAAATGATGATTGAGAATAAATTGTTAATCACAGGTGCTACAGGGTTGCCAGGTGGTTTTTTCATGGAACGTTTGGCATCTACTAAGCCTGAAATAGAAATACATTGTTTAATTCGCCCTACTGGCGATCGCAGTATGTTAGATAGTCTAGGATTACCCATAATCTATCATATTGGTGATAGCTCGATTCCAGAAACTTGGCAGCAAATTTTTAGTGAAAATAATTTTCAAACCATTATCCATCTCGTCCAGCTTCGACAAGTACCAACCATACTTAATAGTCTAAAAAAATTCCAACAAACTCCCCGATTAATTATCATCGGAACCACGGGAGTGTATTCAAAATATAATGAATATTCTGCCGAGTATAAAAAAGCAGAAAGCTATTTACAACAATATGCTGCTTCTTATTGTCTCCTGAGACCGACAATGATTTATGGTTCTCCCCAAGATAAAAACTTACACAAATTGATTAAATTCTGTCACCGCTACGGATTCTTTCCCATTTTTGGTTCTGGGGATAACCTGTTACAACCAGTTCACGCTGATGACATTGCCCAGATGTTGTTAAAAGTCTGGGAATGTCCTAATATAAAAGGTGCTTACGATCTTTCCGGAGGTAGTATTGTTTCCTTCCGTCAGTTAATTTTATTGGTAGAAAAGTTATTAGGAAAATCGGTACGATCCCTATCTTTTCCCTTAAAATTTGGCATCTGGTCAGCTACCCTACTAGAAAAAACATTAGCTAAAAAATCACCCGTGCGACGAGAACAAATCTTGCGATTACAAGAAGACAAAGCTTATTCCCACGAAGAAGCTAAAAGGGATTTAGGGTTTACTCCTCGTACTCTAGAAGTCGGGTTGCAACAAGAGATAGAATTAATGCGCTCCCAAGGTATAATCTAACTAATTCAATCAATTTTTGTCTTGTGGCTGCCAATTCAATTGACGAGTTTATTGATGAGTTTGTCGATCACCTCTTTCTACCATCCTTGACAGAGGTGCTGGAGTGAGTTACAATTCCCGAAAGCTGCTGCTAAATCACAATTATGACGCTTCCCCTAGTCAATCAAGACAAAGACGCAATTGCGCTAGACCGCAATTTTTCCACCACTCGCCTGGTGACGCAGGAGAGACCAGTCATAACTAACGATCCCTCGTCAAAAGTAGAGTCTGTTTTATTTTTACCACCAAATCCAGAACGAAAAGGAGAAGGTGGATTGAGAACTAAAGGATATTTCAAACGCTCTTATGATCAAGAGAGTGGTTTGTCTGACAATTTACATCTTCCTTTAGTTACTATTATTACTGTAGTCTTCAACGGTGAGAAGTATTTAGAGCAGACGATTCAGAGTGTAATCAATCAAAATTATGATAATGTTGAGTATATTATTATAGATGGCGGTTCTACGGATGGTACAGTTGATATTATTCGTAAGTATGAAGATAGGATTGATTATTGGGTGAGTGAGCCTGATAATGGTATTTATGATGCAATGAATAAAGGAATTAGCCTATCGACAGGAAATATTATTGGCATAATCAACAGTGATGATTTTTATGTTGACGATGCAATTGTTATTGTAGTTCAAAAATATAAAGAATACCTGAATCCTGATTGTAAAAAACAACTTATTATTGGTGGATCAATGTTCGGCATAGATGACAATAACCATATCAGATGTAAGATATATAAAACGAAAAAATATTTTGACGCAAACATTGATAAAAATATGCCTGTTAATCACCCTACAACTTTTATTGATTTTAATTTATATACTACAGTTGGAGTCTTTAATACCAAGTATAAAATTGCTGCAGATTATGATTTAATTTATAGATCATATTGTTCCCAAGTAGCGGAATTTGTATTGATTGATGATTTTATCGCTAGCATGAGGTCGGGCGGTTTATCAACTAAATTTAAAAGTCTATGGGTAAAGGCAAAAGAAAGATATCTAATCAGAAAAAATAATATATCTTTACATAAAAATCTCATCTTTTCTCTTGAAGTTTTCTTGACAGAATCAATAAAACAATTACTAATACCAATGCTAAATGGTTCACTTTTATCCGTATATTACCGCTACCGTGAGAATAAAAATCAACCGATTAAAAATAGTTAATAGTTATATGTCTAAAATAAAAGTCTTATACATTTCATCAACTCTTGGTTCTAGTGGACCTACAAATGTAATATTTAATATTGTTAAATATCTAGATCGAGAGCGTTTTGAGCCAGTTATTCTGACACTTTCCCCAGAACCACAGGATTCAGCATTGCCTCGATTTCAAGAACTCGGCTTAAATTTCTACTCCTTGGGTTTTTCACGCCGGCAAGGATTTTTAATGGGCAAATCTGCCTTAAAACATTTTGTAGCAAAACACCAACCCGATGTAATACACAGTCACGGGATTCGCCCTGATATATTCTCTGCTGAATGCCTACAAGAATACAAGCGATTTACGACCATCCATAACTATCCCTATGAAGACTATACCATGAAATATGGTCAGCTTTTGGGAAGATATTTGGCATGGAGACAGATAATGGCTTTTAGAAAAATTGATTATCCTGTAGCTATTTGTGAAAGTCTAAGACAACACATTCAATCCTATGAAATAGCATCACACACCATTTACAATGGAGTTGATATAAATATATTTACTCCTGCTACCAATAATGAGCGTTTAGCACTACGTCAAAGATTGGGTTTGCCTATAGATCGGAAGATTTTTGTATCAGTTGGTCACCTCATGAACCGTAAAGATCCTGAAACAGTAATTCGTGGTTTTCTTGCAAGCAATGCCAAGCATTACACTATCATTTTATTTATTGGAGATGGACCTTTAAGAAAGCATTGTCAAAAGTTATCTCAGGGAAAAGATTGTATTAAATTTACCGGTAAAGTCAACAATGTCCATGATTATGTCAGGGCGGCAGATTACTTCATATCAGCTTCTTTGTCTGAAGGTCTAGGTTATGTAGTTGTGGAAGCACTAGCTTGTGGAATTCCAGTCTGCATTTCTGACATTGAACCTTTTAAAGAAATAATAAGTTATAATGAGAAAGCAGGACTATTATTTCCTGTTGGTGATAGTCAATCTCTGGCAACCAGTATTGATCGACTATTTTTAAACGAAAATATCCAAGAAATGTCAGAGGCAGGGGTTGAAATCGTGAATAAATATTTTAATGCAAAAAAAATGTCAGAAGACTACCAAAATTTATATGAAAAAGCAAACAGTGAATAATACATTACCTTATAAAACATAATGTCTATCAAGTAAGATTTTTAAAATTAAAAAGGATATTTTGTATGGACTGGCACTTAAAAGCTTTAATTGCTGAAATATTTGACAAAGCTCCCTTGGGGAATTTAATGTACTATATATCTCAGAGATATATTACAAAAAGTATTCCGAGAAATTTATATCCCGTTGCGGATTCATCGGCGGTCTTCCTCGAACACATTAAGGCGTTTAGCAAATACTACGATTGTGCATTAGATAAAGCTTTATATTTTGAATTTGGGGCTGGATGGGATCTTTATAGCAATATAATTATGTATTGTTGCGGTATAGAACACCAGCTTGTTGTTGACATAAAACCTTTAGCTAAACCATTTCTTGTAAATTCAGTTATTGCTAAACTTATGAAAGAACAGCTTCCAGAATTTATTCGTAAGCCCCAGAAAATTCTCAGCAGTAAATCCTTTTATAAAGATCTAAAGCAGTTTTACGGCATTAATTATCAAGGCAATTCAGATGCTAGAAACCTAGATATGTCCGACGGTTCCATAGATTTGATTGCTACAAGTGCAACTCTTGAACACATTCCTATGTCAACCTTGAAACCTATACTTAAAGAATGCTATCGCTTATGCAATAAATATAGCGTTGTCAGTATGTTTATAGATTATGCCGATCACTACTCCTACGCAGATAAAAATATAAATGCCTATAACTTCTTACGTTTCAGTGAGCAAACTTGGACTAAATTTAGTCCTGGAATTCACTACCAAAACCGATTGAGACACTCAGAATACAAGAAGCTATTTCTGGAAACTGGGTTTCAGATTGTCAGCGAAAGCTATGAAATACCAGAACGAGGCTTAGAGCAAGTGAGTAATTTAAAATTAGATAGCCACTTTCAGTACTATAGTATCGAATATCTTGCCAAAACAAGGGGCCACTTTGTATTGAAAAAATAATACCATCGGGTAGAATATAGTCAGCTACTTTCCGATTTAGACTTGGAACATTCTGGCTAAATACATTGCTTATCATGACTAATACAATGCAGCAGCAGAATTTTTACAAGGATTCAGAAGTCGATAAAATGAACCCACCTGTAACCGTATTAATGAGCGTCTATAATGGACTTCCCTATCTACCAGAAGCCATTGATAGCATATTACAGCAGACATTCCAAGATTTTGAATTCCTGATTATTAACGATGCTTCTACAGATGGTAGTAGTAAAGTATTATCTGAATATGCCGAACGTGATTCACGAATTAGAATTTTAACTAACGAGCGGAATATGGGACTGGGATACAGTCTAGCTCGTGGCGTAGCAGCAGCGACGACTACTTGGATAGCTCGGATGGATGCTGATGATATTGCGGTTCCCAATCGTTTAGAACTTCAGATGGATTATGTGAGAGAGCATCCAGATGTAGATATTTTGGGCGGGTATGGTTTGAGGATAGATAAAAGTGGTAAAGTTATGACTAAAATAAAAGTCCCAACAGATCCCGTTCAAATCTATAGGTTAATCTGGACCTGTCCTTTACTTCATCCTACAGTAATGTTTCGCCGGGAAGCAATAGTTAAAGTTGGCTCATATTCTAGTAAAACAAACAGAAATGAAGATTATGATCTGTGGTTTCGCTGTGCCGCTGCTGGATTAAAATTTGCCAATCTATCTATTACTTTAATCTACTATCGTTTTACAGACGAGAATTTTCAAAGAAATAAAATTAGTGTATCAGCAGAGCAGATGCTTATCGGGTGGCGTGGTTGCTGGATGTTACGTGCTTCTCCCATTGCTTATCTTGGTGTTACTAAACCATTTTTACTAGGAATATTACCATTGCCATTCAGAACTGTCGTATACCGTTGGTTGAAATTATTCGATCCAAGAGAGAAAGTAACTTAACTTAAAACAAAAAATTAAAAACATCTTATGAAAACAATTCTAGTTACGGGAGCGACTGGTTTCATTGGCCGTCACCTCCTCCCCGTCTTACATCAGCAAGGATGGCAAACTACCGCAGCCGTGCGGGACGATTTCCGTCAACCTCTATCCATCCCAATTAAGGCTATTCAGGTGGGTGAAATTGATGATATGACCGATTGGCAAGAAGCATTGCTAGGCATTGATACCGTTATTCATCTAGCAGGACGATCTCATATCCTTCATGAGACTATATCCAATCCAGAAGCAGCATTTATAAAAGTTAACACTAAGGGGACTATTAACCTAGTTAAGCAGTCGCTAAAAGCAGGAGTTAAGCACTTTATTTTTGTCAGTTCTATTCATGCTATGGCTGCCGAAAGTGATGATATTCTTAACGAAAACTCTCCCTGTCATCCTGATAGTCCTTATGGTGGTAGTAAATTGCAAGCGGAACAAGCTTTAATTAACCTTGCCAAAGATAGTAACATGACTTGGACAATCCTTCGTCCTACTCTAGTTTACGGGCCAGGTAATCGTGCTAATATGGAGCGCTTGATGAAACTAATTAAACGGGGATTACCTTTACCTTTTGGTGCAATAAAAAATCGTCGTAGTTTTGTCTTTGTGGGTAACTTAGTTGCTGCCATTATTACCTGTTTAGATCATCCTAATGCCGCTAATAAAATATTTTTAATTAGCGATAACCAAGCTGTTTCGACTCCTCAATTAATTCGACTCATTGCTCAACAAATTCAACAACCCTGTCAATTGCTGCCCGTCCCCACTACCTTACTTAGATTCTTAGGTTATCTGGGTGATAACATAGAATCCATAACAGGGAAAACTCTCCCTTTTAACACCTATAATATCGATCGCTTGCTTGGTTCTCTTGCCGTTGACTCTAGATATATTCAAAAAACCCTGGATTGGCAACCTCCCTTTACTTTAGAGCAAGGATTAGCCCAAACAATTCAGCCAGAAAATTAGTGATCAGCTTGTCAAAAAGACTTCATAATTCAAGTTCCGCTTTGACAAAATCGGCAGTTTTATGGAGAGAAAACCCCACTTTAGCCGCTATCATCTGCATAGCGCGGTTATCCCTTAAAATTTCCCCTTCAATTCCGTCTAATCCTTCCTTTTTGCCAATAGTGACTAAACGCTGTAGTAACTCAGTACCAATTCCTTGCCCTTGATAGTCATCCCTAACTAATAGGTCAAATTCCGCCACATTAACGCCGTGTAGTTTATTTAAGCGTCCTATAGCGATAATTTCTCGATCTTCCGTCTGATCGTTATTAATCTCTACCACTAAGCTCATTACTCGATCGTAGTCGATAAAACAAATGCGCGTAAGACGATCATAAGCGGTTTGGCGATCGAGATTGACAAGGTGAAAATAACGATAATAAATGGTTTCTTCCGAGAGATAATGGTTAAATTGTCGCACTAAAGGCTCATCCGCTGCCCGAATCGGACGAATTAGCACCTTTAAGCCTCTTTTTGTCGTCCAAGGCCCTATATAATGTTCGGGATAGGGACGGATTGCCGGATGAGATAACTTTTCTGGGGGAGTAGTTGGAGGATGAAGAAGGATAGAAGCGGAAAGGGCGATCAATTGCTCTGAATCGGCAAAAAAGGGATTAATATCGATAGTTTTAATGCGAGGTTGTTCACTGACCAAGTGACTAAATTTAACGATTATTTGCTCTAAATTCGCTAAATTAAGCGATTTAAGCCCATTTAGTCCCTGAAAAGCCCGATAAATCTTGGTTTTTTCTAAAAGTCGGCGCGCGAGATTAGTATTTAAAGGAGGTAGAGCGGTGGCGTAATCTTGAAAAATATCGACTAAACGGCCACCAGTACCGAAAATTATCACCGGTCCGCACTGATCATCGTAATTAGAGCCGATAATTAACTCATATCCTCGATCGATCTCTAACATTGGTTGAATACTCACCCCGAGAAAATGCTCCCGACCCACTTGTGCGCTAACATTAGCTTCGATCGCCTGATATGCTTGCGCGACTGCTATAGAGGAAAAAAGCGGCAATTGTACCCCACCCACCGCGCTTTTATGGATAATCGTCTGGGAATGCAGTTTCATCACCAGGGGATAACCGAGAGATTCAGCGAGATTAACTGCTTCTGCGGCACTTTCAGCAATTTCAGTGACAATAACAGGGATTCCATAAGCTTTGAGTATAGCTAAAGACTCTGACTCACTGAGAATTGTTCTATCCCCTGCTTGCTCGATAATCTGGCTAACTAAAACTCGATCGGAGCCATTTTCCCGAGAATTGGCTAAAATTGGCGTTTGATAAAGACCGCGGAGATTCTCTTCATATTTCCAGAGCAAATTAAACACCCGGGCCGCCGAATCGGGATAGCGATAGGTGGGGATACCCTGCTGATTTAATAACGCTACTCCCTCTGCAATGCCCTCTCCCCCCATCAAACTTGCTAAAATGGGTTTTTTGCTATTTTGAGCAATTGAGGCAATGCTAAGGGCAATTTCTCGCAGATCGGTGTTAAAGCGAGGCGAGAGAATCATCAACACCGCATCGGTATGAGCATCCGCTAAAGCGATCTCTAGGGCGCGAGCGTAGCTATCGGGATCGCTGCTGCGACGCAGATCGATGGGATTTTGGGGGACAATATCCGCGGGAAAAAGAGGTGCTAGTTGCTCGATCGTTGCGGGGGTAAGGGTTGCCAGTTGTCCATCTTCCGCCAGTAAAGCTGAGGCCGCTAAAAGAGCGGGAGCAACACCATTGCTGATGATTGTCAAGTGTTTTCCCCGGGGAAATCGGGGAATTTTCCCTAAAACTTGCGTGATATTCAAGAGATCGGCCATTCTTTGTACTTCCACGATGCCACAGCGAGCAAAGGCAGCGGAGAGAGTTAGTTGATCGCTGGTCAATTTACCAGCATGGGAAAGAGCAGTGGGGTCAAAGTCGGTACTGTGGCGACTAATGGCGATAATTGGTTTATTTAGGGCAACTTCTCGGGCCGAGGACAGAAAAGAGCGGGCATTATTCAGGGATTCCAGGTAGATAACGATGCTTTTGGTTTGGGGATCGTCTCCCAAATAATAGAGTAATTCGCCCCAATCCACATCTAAAAGGACTCCGAGGGAGATAAAGTGACTAAAACCGACATTTTCGCTTAAACTCCAATCAAGCACGGCGGCAGCGATCGCACCACTTTGACTAATCAGGGCAATTGAACCGGTTTTCGGCAGGATGGGGGAAAAGGTGGCGTTAAGATTTTGGCTGAGATTGCTGATTCCTGAGCTATGGGGACCGATGATGCGTAATTTTTGACCAGCGATCGCTTTAATTTCCCTGAGTAAATTTTCCCCCATCTGGCCGGTTTCCCGAAAACCCGTGGAGAGAATCAGGGCGCATTTAACCTGTTTTTCGACAGATTGGGCGATAATAGCGGGAATTTCGGGAGCGGGGGCGGTGATAATTACCAGATCGATCGCCGCCTGGATATCTGGTAAACTGCTATAGGTGGGAAGATCGAGCCAGTTTTCGGGGTGAGGATTAACTAGATAAAGGCGGTGCTGACCGGGATTATCATGGAGATTATTTAAAAGAGTGCGATCGAGTTGGGGATTTTCGCCATTAAATCCCACCACAGCGATAGTTTTTGGCTCAAAAAAGGCTCTTATGGTTTGATGTTCGCCACCACGAGGAGCTAAGATGGAATTTAACATAAGTGGGTGGAATTAAATATAAGATCAACGTAGGTTGGGTTGAAGCATGAAACCCAACGCCCGCATGGGTTACGAAGTGCGCTAACCCATCCTACAAGTAATTGTGCCTCCCTACTTAAGTAGGCATTGAGGTATTTAAACCGGTTATTGTTCCAGTGTTCCGGTGTTCCCCGATCGACCTAGACCAATTTTAGCTGTTTAATCAGGGTTCGATCGGTGTAATTAATTTTGTCTAAATAGCGATCGCCAATAAAACAGCCCCACCCGATCAACATTTTCCCCAAGAGATCTAGTAAACTAACTGATGCTGTAAATATTTAGAGACAGACGATGGAACTGGAATATCCCGAGGATTTGAGATACCTAGAAACCCACGAATACGTCAGACTCGAAGGTGAAATCGCTACCTTGGGAATTAGTGCTTTTGCCGTCGATCAATTGGGTGATATCGTGTTTCTAGAATTGCCCGAATTGGGAGAGGTGCTGGAAGTAGGTAGTAGTTTCGGCACGATTGAATCGGTAAAAGCGGTAGAAGATCTTTATCCTCCCGTCTCGGGAACCGTAGTTGATCGCAATCAAGCGATGATTGACTCCCCCGAATTAATTGCCGATGATCCCCACGGGGAGGGTTGGTTATTAAAAGTGCGGGTAGAAAACCCCGATACTGCCTTGGCTGATACCCTCTCCGCTAGTGAATATCGCACCCAAGTGGCAGGGGAAAGTTAACTAATATTAACAACAGGGAGCCAGACCCTCACACTATCATAAGCATAGAAAGAATTGAAAAAACAGGAAGCGATCGAGTCTTCCTGATTTTTGTCTCTAAAGCGTGCTGAGACGAAATTCTTGCCCGAATCGAGTCAGGTTTCACTATTTACCCAATCTATGCTAAATCCTCATCTCGCGGCGATCGAACTTTCCAAAGAGGAGGTTCAACGCTACTCTCGACATATTATTCTGCCCGAAGTGGGCTTAGAAGGTCAAAAAAAACTAAAAGCCGCCAGTGTTCTCTGCATCGGCACCGGAGGACTCGGTTCCCCGCTTTTACTCTATCTAGCGGCGGCTGGCATCGGTAGAATCGGTATTGTTGACTTCGATATCGTCGATAGTTCCAATCTGCAACGTCAAATTATTCACGGCACTTCTTGGGTAGGTAAACCGAAAATTGTTTCCGCTAAGGACAGAATTCTAGAAATTAACCCCTATTGTCAGGTGGATTTGTACGAAACCCGCATAAGTTCCGAAAATGCCCTTGACATTTTAGCCCCCTATGATGTAGTCATCGACGGGACAGATAATTTCCCCACCCGTTATCTGACTAATGATGCTTGTGTTCTTCTCGACAAACCCAACGTCTATGGCTCAATTTTCCGCTTTGAAGGACAAGCAACCGTTTTTAACTACCAAGGCGGTCCCAACTACCGCGATCTCTATCCCGAACCGCCACCACCGGGGATGGTTCCCTCCTGTGCGGAAGGCGGCGTTTTAGGAGTTTTACCCGGAGTAATCGGCACAATTCAAGCCACAGAAGCCATTAAAATTATCCTCGGCGCACCGGATACCCTCAGTGGTCGTTTACTGCTTTACAATGCTTGGGAAATGAAATTCCGTGAGTTAAAATTGCGTCCGAATCCCATCCGTCCCGTTATTGAAAAACTAATTGATTACGAACAATTCTGCGGTATCCCGCAAGCTCAAGCACAAGAAGCAGCAGAACAGCAAAAAATGACAGAAATAACCGTAGTAGAGTTAAAGACCCTACTTGACAGCGAGGCCAATGATTACATTCTCATCGATGTGCGTAATCCCAACGAGTACCAAATCGCTAAGATTCCCAACTCGGTGTTAATTCCCTTACCCGATATCGAAAATGGTGCGGCAATTCCCAAAATTAAGGAATTAGTCAACGGTTATCGTCTCATCGCCCATTGTAAGATGGGGGGACGTTCCGCTAAAGCCCTCGCTATCCTCAAAGAGGCAGGTATCGAAGGAATTAACGTTAAAGGTGGTATCAGCGCCTGGAGTCGCGAAGTCGATTCCACTGTACCAGAATACTAAACTTAGCAGTCAGCCTTATCAGTTATCGGTTATCAGTGATCAGTTATCAGATGCGAGTTTTTAGTTCACTGATTACTGATTACTGTTTACTGATAACTGAACAACCCCCATTGCCCGTGAATCTGTTAAGATCAGGGCGAGTTAGCCTTAAAATCTTGGGTGTGAGCAAACAATGAAAAACCATATTAAAAAAATTGCTAGTTGGAGCGCGATCGCTGCTATTTCCCTTGGCTTAGTAGAAATGAACCGAGCAGCGATCGCATTTGGCAACAATAATCAATTTAGTGCCTGTATCAGTCAGATTGTCGGCACGGGAGTCAGTCCCCAAGATGCCGCCACCGCTTGTTCAGAAGCATTAATTCCTAAAGAATTATCCCGGTGTGTGGCGATGATTAAATCCAAAACCCCGATCGATGGTAATCTGGCTCTGCAAGCTTGTTTTCAAGTGCGTCGTCCCATCGACCTAGGTAATTGTGTGGTCGATATCCATCGCGCTGCCCCCTTGTTTGCCGCTAATTCCCCCAAACAAACGGAAACAGAAACAGCCAAGGAACCCGATAAATTAGGGATTTCTACACAGATTTTAGATTCCTGTCGTCAAAGTTTATTACCCGGTCGCTTTTCCGAGTGCGTTATCGCTGTCAGTCGTGATGTGGACAAAAATAACCCCTCCCAAGCTTTACAAACCTGTTTAAGTGCCGAGGATTTCCCCAGGGATCTATTCCCCAGTTATCCCCAAAATCAAGACCAGAGACCTTAATCAAGATTATTTCAACGAATGTGCCAGATTCCCTACCCAAACTCTTAGCGGGGTAGGGAAGGAATTAAAACTATGCCTTTAAGTTGGAATGAAATTAAAAATCGCGCAATCGCTTTTCAAAAAGAGTGGCAAGGAGAGACTTCAGAAAAGGCAGAATCTCAATCTTTTTGGA
>VYKO01000006.1_pt1 | contig 30247 bp, 27 predicted proteins | sample 5114561 | NCBI WGS metagenome assembly VYKO01 (sample SAMN12291811, study PRJNA351875) | freshwater metagenome | isolation source: freshwater lake | place: USA: Michigan, Baseline Lake | collected 2011-08-08 | reverse complement strand
CCGCAGCTTGAAGTCCGGCAGCTCTGCCGGTGCAGGGTGAGGTCCACCCGAAGCGCCTGTTCGACGAGTCGTCTTCGTCGAGTGCTCCATCGCGAGCATCGAAGACCTGCAGCACGGGTCTGTTGGCAGGAACCACGCGTGGCGAGCGAGCTGCCGCGCGAAGTCGGTACGACTGGAGACCGCAGTGACGGACGGGAAGGAAACGCGGAACGGGCCAGCGCATCCAGGGCCAGCACATGCGCGCGGGAGAGCACCTCAAAAGGCGCGGCGGTGATGTTGAAGAGTGATGACGCGTTGCACCGATGGCCGCTATTACGCTGCTCATGGCCGACGCGGACAAAGCCGTTCAAATCAACTTGCGATGCACTTTTGAAGAGGAACGGGCCATCGATGCTGCCTGCGCTGCGCTGCGCGTCACCCAATCGCAGCTCGTGGAGCTCGGGCTCATTCAGGCGACCTTCGACCTCGGCCTGCGGCTGTTCGACGACGCCGCGCCGCGGCTCAAGGTCGGCTACGTCTGGCCATGGGAGCCGAAGCGGCCCGAGGGCGAAAGCGCGAAAGCGCGCCTCGTCTCGTACGTGCCGGCGCCCGTGTACCCCACCGTCGAAACCGCAGCGTGGGCCATTCGTCTCTCGGTCCCCCTCTTCGCCATCGGAGCAGCACTCAGGCAGGTCGCGCTCACGAAACTCATCAACGAGCGGCGGCAAAAAGCAGAGCCCAAGAAGTTCAACTCGCAGCTGGCCAAGGTGGAGCTCCCCTACGGCTTCGACGCCATCGCCAAAACGTCCCGAGATTGATGCGGTCTTGATGGTTGGGTGCGGAGATGGCATCTTTTAAGCGTCCATCACTCCATTGGAGGTTCCTGTGGCTTCTCGGCAACTACTCTTCTTCCCGTTTCTCCTTTCGCTTGTCGTTGGCTGCCCAGGTAGGCCGCCGGTTGACCCGCCGCCGACCGACCTCGGCGTCGTTGGTGGCCGCGTCTTCAAAGGTGCGGTCAAAGAGGCAGCCGTAACTGTCTATCGCCTCGACGGCCTCAAGCGCGGCGCCGTCGCCGGCACTGCCGCCACCGATGCAGACGGCGCGTTTCGCGTCCCAGTCGGCACCTCGACGGGCCCGTTTCTCGTCGTCGCCGCTGGCGGCAACTACGTTGACGAGGCGACGGGCGTGACGGTGCAGGCGGGCACTGCTGAACTCACAGCGCTCGTCCCCGTCTTCGAAATCGAGACGAAGCTCGAGCAGCTCCGCATCACGCCTGTCTCGCACCTGGCCGCCACGCTCGCGCTCTTCTGGGCCGAGGCGGAGCAACGCCCGCTCGTCGACACCGACACGGAGGCGTGGACGCGCCTCAACAAGCACTTCGGCGCACTCGACTGGCGCGCCGTGACGCCGCGCGATGCCACCGCTTCCATGGGCGCCACGCTCGCAGACGACGCGACGAAGGCAGGCGTTCTCCTGGGGGCGCTCTCGATGCAGGCGCGCCTCGTCTCTGAGGCTGCGGGACTCACACCGGGCGGGCGCGTCAACCCATCGACAGTCGTCTCGGCCCTCGCGGACGACCTCACTGCGGACGGCTTCTTCGACGGCGTTGGAACGCGCGGCCAGCTTGTACTTCCGCTCGGTGGCCAGGTGAAGCCGATGGCGCCCACCGCCACTGCGGTGGACGGTCAAACGGCTCGCACCGCGCTTGGCCAGGCCCTCGCTCGCTTCATTGCCAGCGACCGGAACTCGACTGCCGTCACCGTCGCCGACGTCACGTCTCTCGTCCAGGCGCTTGCCACCAACAATGACGCTCGGCTCTTTCGCGTAGCGTCGGTGGAAGTCGACCTCGACGCGCCCGTCCTCACGTGGGTCCGTCCGCAGGCGAACGCCGGCGTTCGGGGCGTCATCGACGTCGAGATAAGCGGCGCTGACAACAGGGAGCTCCGCTCGCTCGCCTTCACCGCGCCCGCGACGCTCGTCGCAACCACGCCCGTCATTGCGCCCGACAAGACGACGGGGCGCCTCACTGCCACGCTGGATGTCTCCTCATTAATGGATGGGCCGCTCGAGCTCGCCGTGAAGGCCATCGACGCCGCCGGCAACGAGACGACCTCGAAGCGCACCGTCATCGTCTCCCAGCGAGGCCCCATCATCACGGTCGCATCGCCAGCCGCGATGGCCACCGTGCGTGGTGCTGTCGCCATCGCTGCGTCTGCGGCACCGCAATCCGCGGGCGCAGTCATCACGAAGCTCGAGCTGCGCTCGCCCACCACCGGCGTCGCGCAAGACACCGAGTCGTCGGCGCCACCGTGAAGCTCCTCGCGATTGATGCCACGACCGGACTACCCGTCTCTGGTCGCGTCGGCGGCCCTGTGCTGGGCGAGGGCATCACCGACGCAGCAGGCAACGCCACCTTCACCCTGACGCAAGAGAACTATACCGGCCCTGTTCAGCTGGAGGCGACCGGCAGCAACCTCTCCGTCGCCGACGTCTCGGACCCGCTACCCGCACTCGACGGTGGAGCTGCTGCATCCGTGTCCATGCCTGGAACGTTCGCCCTCACCAGCTACATCGCAAGCTACCGCGCCGGCGACGCGCTCACTGCACACGCCACGCTGTACACCACCATCGCCGACTCGGCCGCGCGCGCCTACGCCGGCGGCCGCGTGACTGGTGTTTCAGCAATGCCGCTGCCCGCCGCGCTTCCGTTGAGCGACGCCCTCTTCGTCGCGCACGTCTCGCGTCCGAAGACGTGGCAGCTCCGCGCTGTGCGGCCCGCGCCCATCACCACGGCGGGTCAGCAGACGCTCCGCGACACGGTCTACGCAGCGCTGCCTGACGTCGCGCTGCACCAGCTCGCGCGAGACCTGTCCGTTGCCGGCGCGACCACGCCCGGCACGGCCGTCACGGCCTTCACGCTCGCCGAGCAGCTCGTTCGCGACGTCGGCGACGGCGTCTTCGACGGCCGCACCGGCATGCAGCAGCTCACCGCCGTCGGCACGCCCGCCTACGCCCTGGATGCGAACACGACGCGCTTCAAGCTGGCCTCGTCGCTCGACCGCTGGGTCCGTGGGCCCCGCAACCTCACCAGTCTCACGCGCCCCGACATGCAGGCCGACGCCGTCTTCGACAACCTCTGCAGCTCGGCTCCACCCAGCAACCCCTTCTACCCGACCGCCACCCCGCCGATTCCCTTCGACTCGACGCCGCCGACGGTCTCTTTCGTCGTCACCTTCACGAACGGAACAGTCGTCGACTCGCCGCCGCTGGCCATCGGCGCCGACCAGGTCGTCGCCGGCACCGTGAAGGTGGTTGCCAACGCCTCGGACGACTCCGGCATGCGCAGCCTCATCGTCCGGCAGGCTGGGACGCCACTCACCGAGGTCGTCGGCAACACGCCCGAGCGCTGGGTCGGCACGCACCAGCCCAGCTCGAGCGCACCCGTCACGTACACGGCGTCGGCCTGCGACAGCCTCAACAACTGCACGACGGCCACCGTGACTGTGCTGGCTGATGTCGCGGCGCCCGTCATCACCGTCGCCCAGCCCTCCGGCCAACGCGTGCGCCTGGCCGTCCCCGTCGACGCCTCGGCCACTGACGCCGCCGGCGTCGCCTCCTTGGCAGTCTCCGCAGGGCTCGCAGGTTTCACCGACACCAACGCTGCACCCGGACGAGTCCAGGGTAGTTGGACCGTCCCCTCACCGCTGGCCGACGGGACGCTGACGGTCACGTTCCGCAGCTGCGACGTCGTCGCCAATTGCGGCACCGCCACGGCCACCGCCATCCTCGACAGGACGCCGCCCGTCATCACCACCAGTGTCACCTTCCTCAACACCGGGATGATTGCGCCCGCGGCGCCGCTCGGTGCGGCTCGCATCGTCGCCGGCACCCTCACCGTTGTGGCCACGGCAACCGACGACGCTGGCCTCGCCAGCACCACGGTGACGCGCATGGGCACGCCGCTGATGCCCGTCACGGGAAACACCGCGTCTCGCTTCCAGGGCTCCTTCGTGACGACGTCTCAGGCAGACGGCGCGTTGCTGCTGCTGGCGTCTGCCTGTGACGCCCTCGGCAACTGCGCGGACGCCACCATCAGCCTCGTCGTCGACAACACTCCGCCCGTTATTGCAGTCCAGTCGCCGCCCGCACCGGGTCTGTTCGGGCCGTTCTATTCCGTCTCAGTGCCTGTCGAGGCGACGGCGGGAGATGCCATTGCCGGCGTCGCTGCTTTCAACCTCACCGGCTGGGCTGGTTTTGTCGACCAGGACGCGGCCGCCGGTCGCGTCTTCGGAGCATGGACCATCCCGCCGGCGCAGATGGACGGGCAGACGTCGTCCAACCTCGTCGCCTGCGACGCTGTCCTCAACTGCACCGCGCCAAGAACAGTCACCACCAGCATCGATAGAACGCCTCCCACCGTCGTCATCACCCAGGCGCCACCGCAGTACACGAATGCCTCGCCCACCGCAGGAATCCCCGTGAGCGCGACGGTCGATGATGCCTCGGGCTCTGGCGTCAACACCGCATTCCTTGTGCTGACGCCGAACGGAAGCGGACCTGTTCCCAGCGCCTCACGCTCTGGAAGCAGCTTCACTTGGAGCGTGCAACTCGCCAACAACGACGGTCCCCGGGTCTTCACCCTTTATGCGACCGACAACGCCATCCCTCCGAACAGCGGCCAAGGCCGATCGACACCCTTCAGCGCCACGGCGACCTCATTTGTCGACAGGACTCCCCCGCAGCCCGTCGTCGAGGCCTTCCCGGCTGTGAGAGATGAGACGGGCCTCAGCTTCCAACGCGTCTCTGCCAACGGACCGCCCGTGATGCCTCCCGTCTACACCTACGCAGGCGCGGACAAACTCGACCTGTCGACTGGACCCTCCGGCAACCCTCCCGTTCCGACGACCGTCGCCAAGGCCCCCACCCGCCTCGGCATGGGTCCCTCGCCGACCGGTGCTGAGCTCGAGTCGACCAATGCCTACAACGTGCCGTTTCAGAGAGTTCGAGTCCCCTACAGCGCCGCGACCGACTCGCCAATCCAAGGTGCCACGTACAGCATCACGGGACGCTTCATTGGCGGCAGCGACGAGGGGGCCTTTCAGGTGGCGGCGTTACGCTCGGCCACAGCCAACGTCTTTATTCTTCCGTTCGCCAAGGAGCGCGCGCCCATCTTGGGACGTGCATGGCCGGCGGGCGTGTTTGGCGGCCCGCCAACTGTCGTGCTCCGCGCGACCTTCCAGGTCCGCGATGAAGCTGGCAACTCCACCACCTTCGACACGCCAGAATTCCGAGTCGCGCTTGCCGCGCCCCCCATCGCTGTTGTTCGAGACACGTCCTACGCAACTCGAGGAGATGCGAAGAGCATCTATCCCTACAGGCTCTCAAATCAGACGTACACTCAGCTATTTGACGCTACCAACTCCAACTTCGCGGGCGATGACTTCCTCCGCCACGGGCGATTCATCGTGTACAATCCCTCGGACGAGCCCGTCGCCCTCAGGTTTGACCTTGGCGGTACCGTTAGCCAGGTGACGACCAGCGAAGACTGGGATTCCTCGCACTACAGGATTCCTGGAGCGGACTCCGACCTCTACCAACAGGACGGTTTCCAGTTCCGGGTCGGAATCCAATGGGATGACACTGGGGCTTTCGCAGCACGCTGCGGCTTTGACCCGCAGTTCCAATTCCCCTGTGGTTTCACAGGCGCGACCGTTCCCGTCCACATCACTGGCCAGACAGGCGTTGCGATTTCCTGTCAATTCCCACAGAACGTCCCGGGCCTACAGTTCCCTGTCATCACTGATAATCCCGTAAACACTCTCTTCGCTAACCCCAATACTCGGCAGAATCTCGTCCGCGTCTTCCGTGATGCGGCTACCGGACCCACCGGGGTGGAGTCAACCCCAGCAGCTGACATTCCCAATGCCACGTACAGGCAGGCGGTTTTGCCCGGGGCCATCGGCTTGGCCCCTGGCACCGCAGCTGTGTACCTCGGCGGTCGCCGACTGGTGGCAAACGCGAGGAACTCGCGTCCCCTAACCTTCATAGCCAACCCGTCGAACGCAACCGCTCGCTACCAGTTCTGGTACGCCGACTATTGGCAGTTCGACGGACGAACCGGCTACACGTGCGCGCCTCAGGACCCCAACTCGGCCACCGGTTGGTACCGTGCATGGCGGTGGTACAAGCAACTCGCCAGAGCCTATTCCAGCTCCGGAGCCGGTACCGTCGGAGTCACCATCAGCGCCGCAGGAGCCAGCGTAAACGGTGCTGGCGAGTGGTCTTCGTTCGGTGCTTTTACGACTGCTGCCACTCCTTCGTACTCCCTCTATTACTCACACTGAACGAGGTCACCTCATGCGCCGTCACTCTCCCATAGTCCTCCTGCTCCTCTTCCTCGTCGTCGCCTGTACGTCCGCAGGACCAGCAGGTCCCGACGGCCCTGCGGGCCCCGCAGGCCCGAAGGGCGACAAGGGCGAACCCGGTCCTCAAGGAATGCAGGGAGTGCCAGGGATGCAGGGCATCCCCGGACTCCCAGGCATGCGGGGAGGCGGCCTCTACACCCAGCGGTCCGACCTGTACTGTGTGACGACCGAGGCCTCTGGCAGCTTCGCCGGGTTTGGCGGTGCAGGCTGCCGGCGGCCACAGGACATCGCCATCACTGGAGGGTGCCTCCAGGACGGGCTCACCCGCACCTTTCCGCAGGGTGAAATCGCCCTTTCATCCAACGGCCCAAAGTTCTGGCCGGCGGGCTCGGTCGCCTCGTGGGAGTGCCGATGGACCTCCAGCAACCCCGCTGCGTCTCAGCCCGCGTACTGGGCTGATGGCGGCATGTTCGCGACCATTTGCTGCATCAACGTCCCCTGACACTCGCCCCTGCTCTCGTGCGCCCTGCCCTCCTCGCGCTTGCCGTTCTGCTCTCGACCCCGGCACTCGCCGATCGACGCGAGCTCTACCTTGAGCTCGAGGCGGGCATCGGCGTGCAGCTGCTCTCTGACGCCGCCACCGCCACCCAGCGCGGCACCGGCCTCGGCCCGGCGCTGCAGCTGAGCGCCTTCTACGGCCTCACCAACTCCCTCCACCTCGGTGGCTACGCACGCGGCTTTTTTGCCCCCGACGTTTCCTTCTCATCCGTCACCGCGACGCTCTCCGACGGCAGCACGCCCACGGGGACGCTCTACGAGAACGCGTTCGGCGCCGGCGCCGGCGCCCTGGCGCGTTGGCGGTTCGACACTGGGTACCCCATCGCGCCGTTTGCCCAGCTCGAGCTGGGCGCCGCGTGGGCCCGGTTCGAGAAGCTCCAGCTCATCCCGAACGGCCGCACCTTCGGCCTCGAGCTGCCCTCGCAGTCCATCCTCGCGCTCGATGGCCGCGCCGTCATCGGCCTCGAGTGGCGGCTCGGCGACCGCTTCGTTCTCGCGCTCCACTTCGCCGGCCGCCGCGCCTTCAACCGCGTCGCCCAATGGCAGCTCGACGCTGCGCTCGCAGCCTGCTTCATCCTCTGACTCGGATCTCGATGCTCGCCCTCCTCGCCTCTCTCGTTCTTGCCGGATGCTCGAAGGACACCGACTGCAAGGGCGACCGCATTTGCGAGAAGTCCGTCTGCGCTCCCCCGCGAGCCGCAGCTGCAGCGGCCGACGCGGGAGAATGGGCCCTTCCCGTCAGCTCCAACCTCAAGACGTCACCGCCGCCTGCACCTCCTCTCGTCGAGGCCCCGCCGCCCACGCCTGCTGCTGCAGCTCGCCCGCCTCTGCGCCCGAAACCCGTGTCAGCCGCTGACCGAACGTTCCCGCGCGTCGTACGGAAGCAGGGCCAGGTCTGCGTCCAGTCGGTCGACGACAAGGGCGTGCTGCAGGAGTCGTGTCGCCCCGAGTAACGCACTCATTCAAACTTCCCAGCTGCTGGTCGAAGCCGTACGCGAAGTGCCGCGCGTAGCGACACGAGCCGCACTTCGCTACACCCGTCAACATGCCACCGCGAATCGCCGTTCTGCTCGACATTCTCCGTGAGCAAGGGTTCTCCGACGCCGAAGTTCAGCGCGTCCACCTCAGCCTGGCGGCTTCGCGCGTCGAGCCCGTCACCCTCGCCATTGAGCCCGACCTGCAGGCCGAATACGCGAGGGCAGTGCCTCGCGAGGAGCTCTCCCGCCTCGCCTCCACCGACCCCCGAGAGATGTTTGAAGGAGGCTGGCGTGCCACCGCCGTCGTGCAAGGCCGAGTGAGTCACCCCGTCGCCAGTGATGCACTGTTGCTGCTCCGTGCAGAAGGAGAACGTGAAGACCCAGGCCACACTCCCGAGCGCGTCTTCTCGTTCGTCCTCGACTCCGTCGACGCCTTCCACGTCTACTCGTTCCAACACATCGACGTGCATTCCTTCGAGCGGCTCCCTTGGGAAGTTCTCGATGCAACAGCCGACCAGGTCCGCCTTCTCACACACCAGCTCGAGGCGCTCTTCCGAGCCCATGGCTGGGAAGGTGACGGAGACGTCCGCCTCCTGTGGCTGCCGCCCTTCGTCATGGCCGACCCAGACACCTGGGGCGTCCCCGTGTGGCACGTGAAGCAGTCAAACAACGGGACCTCCTGGCTCGCTGCTGAAGCACCCCTGAACTTTCCTGCGCTCGTTCGGGCCCACCGCCGTCCGGTGCCAGCAGCCATGTAGTCGTCAGCGAGCGGCAGGCACCGTCAACTTTCAGCGCTAGCTGTTGACTGAATCCCCCCACTCCATCGAACGTCTAACCATGGCGTCCGCAGGTGCTTCCCGCTCATCACAAGTCGAGGCAGCTCCAAGAAAGCGCGCGCCCGAGACGGCCAGGTCGTCGATCGACAGGCTCCGAACTCAGTGTCGTGCAGCCGCCGAGGCTCAACCCCCTGCCCTCCAGCTTGAGCACGCCCGTGCTCTCATTGGCCACGCTATGGGCGCGTGGTGGCGCAAGACGCAGGTGAACGCGCGCCTTCGGCCCCTGCCCCACGTCCTGCGTAAGCTTCCGGACGACAGCATTCTGCTCGCCGAGCGCTTGGCAGACCTCGCCAGCACTCTGCCCCTGGACGACGCCGGCTTCCTCCTCGGGAGGAGCTACTCGACCACGCTTCCCTTGGAGTTCAGGTCGACCAACGGCGTCTTCTACACGCCGCCGCCCGTCGTGGAGCGCCTCCTCGACAACGCAGAGCAGGCCGGCATCGACTGGGCGCGCCACTCCGTTCTCGACCCTGCCTGTGGTGGCGGCGCATTCGTCGCTCCTGTAGCGCGCAGAATGCTGCGTGCGCTCGAGGGCGCGGATCCCCGAGTAGCGGCCCGCAGCGTGGCCGCGCGCCTTCGCGGCTATGAAATCGACCCGTTCTCCGCTTGGCTCACCGGCTGCCTTGCTGATGCGACCATCACCGCCGAGCTCGGCGAGCTCCCCAAGGGCCTTGAAGGCATCATCGACGTCGGCGACACGCTCAAGCGGGAGCTCGACGCCCCCCTATTCGACTTGATCATCGGCAATCCTCCCTATGGACGTCTCCGCCTTCCGCCGAAGTCCCGCAAAAAGTTCGAGCGGAGCCTCTTCGGGCACGCCAACCTCTATGGCGTCTTTCTCGACTTCGCCGTCCATGTTGCAAAGCCCGAGTCTGGCGTCATCGCCTTTGTCACTCCTACTGGCTTTCTCTGTGGCGAGTACTTCAAGAACCTCCGCAGCCTGCTCGGCCGAGACGCGCCTCCCCTGATGCTCGACTTTGTTTCGGAGCGAGAGGGTGTCTTCGACGACGTCCTTCAGGAGACGCTCCTCACAGTCTTCCGCAAAGGCGCCAAAGGCAACGCGCGCGTTCACTTCGTCAGCGCAGACCACGACGGCTCTGTCGTCGCCAGTCCTGGTGGCACCTTCGAGCTTCCCTCTCCGTCCGACGTTCCGTGGATCGTCCCTCGCTCTCCTGAAGCCAAGGGCCTGGCGAAGCGCCTTCGTTCATTGCCGACTCGCCTCTCAGACTGGGGCTACCGCGTAGCCACGGGCCCACTCGTTTGGAACCGGTTCAAAGACCGCCTCCGCGACGAGAAGATTCCAAATGCCGTTCCTCTTCTGTGGGCCGAGTCCGTCTCTCCCGACGGTCTGTTCGAGTTCCGAGCCGCCCGAAGGAACCACTCACCGTACTTCGTGGCGGACGCCGGCGAGGAGCATCTGCTGATTCGGACGTCCTGCGTGTTGCTCCAGCGGACCACTGCCAAAGAGCAGAGCCGTCGGTTGATTGCCGCGCAGCTTCCCCAGCGCTTCATCGACGACGCCGGCGGCGCTGTCACCGTCGAGAACCACCTCAACATGCTTCTTCCAACAGTCGCGACACCTGCTGTCACACCAACTGCACTCGCCGCCTTCCTCAACTCTGCGGCTGCCGATAACGCGTTCCGCTGCATCAGCGGGACGGTCGCAGTTTCGGCCTACGAGCTCGAATCTTTGCCCCTCCCCCCCGTGAAGGAACTCGCGTTCCTCGAGAAGGCAATAGCTCGAGGCGCCTCGGCGAGCACCATCAAGGCTGCCTGCAATCCCCTCTACGTCGTCGACTGAGGCCATGCCCCCTGCGCCACTTCCGTCGCTTGTCACTTGGGGCGAGGTGCAGTCGCGCCTCGAGATGCTGTTTCCGCTCGCGACGTCCAATCGCAATTGGCTCACTCGCGACATCGCCGCGAAGACGGTCTTCGTCATGCTCTACGTCGGAGCAACCGAAACCCGCGCCGCTCTGGCCCGGCCCAAACACATCTACAGGATGACCGACAAGCAGGCCGAGCTCACCTCGGAGGACCACCGGCTCGCGTACGTCGTCGACGTTCGCGCTCCTGGATACACACCCAACGGGAAGACTTGGTTCGCTGACAACACTCGCGAGCCGATTCGGGATGAGACCTTGAAAGAGGGCCTCATCCGGGTTGGCGCGGTCGGGTTCGACCCGACCGTCCCCACCACATCAAGCAAGCCGCGCTACTTTCTCAGGGCCGACTTCGCCGCTCTCTTCGACCCTGCGCTCATTGGCGACCAGCTCGATGCCGCCATTTCGAAATGGCGCACGAAGCACCTGTCCGCGTCCGAGCTCAAGCGCGCGGTCATCGTTGCGGCCGCCGACGCAGCAGATGCTCAGATGAGCGTGAAGCTCCCCGGGCCCGGCGGCGGTACGAGGACGCTCGAGCCTGGGCCTACCCAGGTAATTGCGAAGAAGTTCCTTGAGGACTTCGTTCCGCGCTTCTTCAACCGCGCACATGTCATCTTCCTAAGCCAGAGCGGCCAGAAGGTCGTCCACGCGGACCACAAGTTCGCACAGCAACTCGGCCTCGATATCAACGCCGGCAAGCTGCTACCCGACCTCATCCTCGCCGAGACAGAGCCGCGGCTCGTCCTCGTCTTCGTCGAATTCGTCGCATCCGACGGCCCCATCAACCAGAAGCGCAAAGAAGAACTTCAGCAACTCGCTAGCAAGACGAACCTTCCCGAGTCGGACCTCGCCTTCATCACTGCGTTTCTCGATCGAAGCAGTCCGCCCTTCAAATCTCGCTTCGCCGAACTCGCCTGGAACTCTTTCGCCTGGTGCGCGGGAGAGCCCGAACGTCTCATGGCTCTGTTTGCCAGCGAGCCCCCTGACCTGAAGCTCGACGTGGTTCTCAGCCTGATGGTGCCAACGGACAAGGAGTGAGCAAGTACGATGCTCGTTCTTGCAAGCCCTAAGTCCGATAAGTAGTCTTGCCAGAATGGCTCAGCCCTACTCCCTCGAAGCCCTGTTTCTCTGCGTTCTGCTGCGCGGCCCCAATAACGGCACCGGCATTCTCGCCCAGCTCGCTCAGCTCGACGCTGACCTACATCCTGCGGCGGGTGCGACTTACCCAGCGCTACGCCGCCTCAAGGAAGAGGGTTTGGCCACCTCGAAGGACGTTCCGCCGCCGGCCGATCGCGGCGGGCGGCCGCGGCGTTTCTATGCGCTTACGCTCAAAGGGAGGCGCCGCGCCAACCAGCTCAGCCGCTTCTATAGAGCCCTCGTCGCTGGCGAACTCGAAGGCATGAGCCAGCCCGAGCAGAAGGTCGTGCGCTCATGACTTCGCGTACCGCAGCTCCGGTCGACGCCGGCGTGCTGCGTGATTGGGCCACCACCAAGTGGGCGAGCGCCACCCCGCTCAGCCTCGCTGAGTGGGACCATCTCCACAGGGCTGGCCTCTACGAGTGGGCCGTCGACGGCCAGCGCGCCGCCCTTCCCGATGTGCAACCACCATCGGCCCAGGTGCTGAAAGAGCGTGCCGTCGGCCCGACGTCGACGCGGGCAGTCGCCGCGCCTCCGCTCGAGCTGAAGCTGCAGCAGGCTCCAGCAACCGGCGCCTTGAAGACGCTCTCCACGCGCCGACTCAACAAGAACCGGGACGCTATCGCCGCGGTGCAGGCCCGGCAGGACCGTCACCAGGCGCTCGCCTACTCGCCAAGAGACCTGGTGATGTTCGCCCTGCCTCACAAGGCCACCCACCTGCCCGTCTACGAGCGCATCAACGGCTCGATGCGATTTCTCCTCAGCGCCCGCGATGGCCACCAGATTCCCTTCGGCCAGGACAGGCTGCTGCCAATCTGGCTCGCGACCGCCTTCCAGGCTGCAGGGCAGCCAGTGGACAACCGCATCCGCTTCCGTGCGGGCGCAGACATTCTGGCCGCCTTCCGACAGCACCCCGAAGGTGGGGCGCTCAAGACGCTCTCAGACCGCATTCTGCGCTGGTACAACACCACCATCGACGTCATTGATGAGCGCCCCGGCTTCAATCGGCGCGCGAAGTACGACCTCATCAAAGGCATCTCCCTCTGGTGGCAGACCGAGAAGAGCACCAACCAGAACACCCTTTGGCAAAACGTCATCGAGCTCGACTCGTACTTCGCCGCCGACATTCGGAAGGGTGGCGCCATTCCCGTCGACTTCGAGACGGTCGTCGCGCTCAAGGACTCGCCAGGCGCTCTTGACCTCTACGTCTGGCAGGCGCATCGCTCCTGGGAGCTCGCGCAGCAGAAGGCGGATCGCCCCGTGGCAATCCCGTTGACCCTGCTCGCGCAGCAAATGGGCTCGCGCTCCCCTCCCCGTCGCCAACGCCAACTCTTCGGGCAGTGGCAGCGCATCGTCAAGGAAGTGTGGCCCGGGTGCCCCAACTTCTACGACGCGCGCCAGGACCTGTTCTTCGTCAACCCTTCGCGCGCCGTGTTCGACAAGACGCCGGTTTCTCTGCCTGGCGTCGTTCCCAACCCACCAGTGCCCGAAAAGCCTCGTCCGACTGGCCAAACCCCGGGACTCATCGAGCTCCACCGGAAATAGCGGCCAACCTGCGCACATGTAGGCATTCCGCTCTGGGGTTCTGAGTACGCCCCCTCGCTCCCACAGGCTGGGTACGCTCCGCAAAGAGGATCTGAGTACGCCCTCAAGGTTCCAAGACCTTACGCAAAGAGGATCTGAGTACGCTTACAGGTGTCAGCTGTTCCGCAAAGAGGATCTAGTTCAGACCCCCTAGGTAGAACATGAGGTTAGAGGAGCGAGCAAAGAGGATCTGAGTACGGAGCAAAGAGGATCTAGTTCGGGAATATGGTCTAACCCCATGTTCCAACTCAGGAATTCGCGCTGCCCTGACTTAGTTCCTTACTTACTCCTAACTTATTGCAAGTCTTGAACTTTTTGAGCTTCGACGACCTCCTGTCGATCGACCTCGCGGTGCTCGGACTGTCCTTCAAAACGCCCGCGGAGGCGCCTACGTTGCCTCCAGTCCAACGATCGCGCCCTTCCTCGCTCATCGGTCCGCTACGCTCCCCGCGGCCTTACAGGCCGCCTCTCAGCCCTTCGGGCTTCGACCGGCTTCGCCGGCTTCGGGATTCGCTGGCGCTCGAGGTCGGGGCTCAGAGGAGAGGTGGGTGCTTCTACTGTCGTTTGTCAGCGAACCCGCCGACTCCGATCTTCTTCCGCGCCCTTGGCTCAGACCCGTACCAACGACCTCGTGGCGGAGTCGAGGCCGTGACCGCGTTCCCGAGTCCAACGCCTCGTCTATTAGCTGAGCTTCTCCGCGGCCGGCCGCCCTGCCCGCGCGTGATCTACCGCGATCAACCACGATCAGAATTCTTCCTTCGGGAGCTCGGCGACGCGGCTCAGCGCGCGCTCAGGGAACCGAGAACAGGCGCCGGCTCGACCGTGCGCAACCACGAGATGGGGATCCTCCACACTGCCACCAGGTGAGAGCGCTGCTTCGCCACCGACGATCAAGGATCCACTTCCACCGAGGATCCACTTCCACCGACCGAGCCGCCCCAGAGCGCGGTGATGCCGAAGCAGAGGATTCTAACAGGTCCTCCTACACCGGCTCCAGCCTCGGGCCGCTCGAGGCGAACGCGCCCAGCTCTTCGAGCATGCTCGGGTAGTCGTCCCTGCTTCGGAGTCCCGTGGCAGCAACACGGCCGCCCAACCGGCTGAGCAGAAGCGCGTACTCCGACCTCGGCTCGAGCCCCAACAGCTTCACCAGCGTTTGGGCCGGCCTCCTCGTGAGCGCGAGAATCCCCTGGCTCTTCGCCTCCAGTGCATGCTCGCCAGTCGGAACAGGCGCAAACAGCTTCCGCCCCTGCATCAGCGTGAAGCGAACGGTGTGCATGGAGCCGCCCTTGAGGTCCGTCTGATTCACCACCGTCCCGGCCGACATCCCACACTGCAGTCTGTCTCGCTGGACGAGGTTCCGCGGAATCGCAGGTGCTCCAAATGGCTGCTCGCTGATCAGCGCGCCCCCGCGCTCGACGATTTCGCGAGCCAGCTTCGCATTCGCTTTTGGGTACACGGTGTCCAACCCGTTCGCGAGCACTGCTACCGTGTGGCCGCCAGCATCGAGACACGCTCGATGAGCAAGAGCGTCGACGCCTACTGCCAGCCCACTCACGACGCTCCAGTTGTCACTCACCAACGCTTTCGTGACCCCTGTCGTCGCCGTCACTCCGAACTGCGAAGGCTCGCGCGTGCCGATGCAGGCCACGTAGCGGCGCCCACTGCGGACCTGCCCGCGGACGTACACCACCGGTGGAAGGCGCAACCACTCCGGATACCCAGGCTCCATCGGCGTCACCACGCTGACGCCCAGCGCGTGAGCGCGCTCGAGCTCCTTGACTGCCTGGCTTCGCGCCACCTCGAGGGCATGGCCGTCGCGCAGAGACGCCCTCCCCTGCCCCGTCACGGCTCCCTCCAGGAGCTCGTTCTTCGCGTCAACCACTTCAGCCACTCGCCGGAACCGCTGAGAAAGCTGCGCTACGGCCTGAGGCCCGACTCCTCGCAGCCCGAGGAGCGTAAGGATGCCCTCCGGCCCCGACAGCGCATCGCCAGAGGACTCACTCATTCCTCGGAACCTCTCCTGGCTACGGCTTCATAGCGTTGACGGCAACGCGCGCGCGGCGCGCGCGATCCTGACACCAGTCCAGCAGCGATGCTGCCTGCTCGACAAACCCCTTGGCCTCTGACGCTCCAAAGGGGCCGTGCTTGTAGGGCGCGACCAGCACTCCGCCGCGGATCGCCGGGTACCGACACTGGTCCTGCACGTTGTCGAGCGCGGTCACTGCACTCGCGATGTTGGTATCCATTGGCGCTTGCAGTTCATCGGGCAAGCTCGCCACGAGAAGTCCCACTTTGTGACCGAAACCCTTTTTGAAGGTGTCGTCGGTGATTTTCAGCCCGAGAGCAAACAGCAACGCCTTGTGCGCCTTCTCCGACGCCTGAGTCGCAAGCCAGATGGCCTGTGAGGGATGACCTCCGGCCAACAGGACCTTCGACGCCTTGAGGTCGTCCTCCGCCTGGCCGAACCACGCGTCGAAGCTCACATGATGCTCCGCAGCCCTCGGGGCATCCCATAGACAAACGCCACGCCCTCGGAGGTCATTCGAAATGCCCTCACAAGCGGACTCGGACCCTGCTCGACCAACACACGCGCCTTCATTCGCTCCAGCGCTGGCTCCACCCAGCGGAGCTCCTCGCCGATTGCGTTGGCAATCAGCTCCACCGGCAAAAAGCCGTCCTCGCGGTTCTGCGGGTTCTGCTTGAACTCGACCAACAGCCGAGCAATCGCATCCTCCACCACGGTGTTCGAATCCGTTTGAAGCACGAGCCGCCCAAGCGCCGTTTCGGTCATCAACATGGCTTCTCTTTCGCGAGTTGGACGACGCGCTCCTCACCGCCACGAAACACCGCAACCACGCGGAGCTCGCCACCGAGCGACTCCACATACCGCCGAATCGTCGACACCTTCGCGTCGTCCGCGAGACGCTCGAGTCGGGACACAGCCTCCTGCTTGAAGCCTGCGCCCTCTGCCACCTGGCTTTGGGTGCGGCCGCGCTCCTGTCGGAGCGCCGCCAAACGAATGCCCCTGGGTCTGTTCCTCATAACACTGACGTTCTATAACACCAACGTCCTAAGGCCAACTCAGCCGCGGCGTCTGGCCCTCGACCGCGCTGCCAGTTCAGGCATTGTTAACAATGCCTTGCGTCTCGCCACCGAGCCCCCTACCCTGCGGGCCGCTCGCCCTCCCGGCGAACACCGAAAGGACCGCACATGCAGAAACGATTGGCAGTCTGCAACCAGAAGGGCGGTGTCGCCAAGACGACAACCGCCGTCAACCTCGCAGTCATCCTTGCTCAGCGCGAGAAGCGCGTGCTCCTTGTTGACTACGACCCTCAAGGGAATGCCTCCCAGTTCCTCGGGCTCATCGAGCAGCTCGAGGATGAGGAGCTCTACACCTCCGCCAACCTCACGCTCGGCAACAAGCCGTTCGCTCCGCAACGCGACTGCGTGGTGAAGGGCCTCGACCTCGTCCCAGCAACTGACTCCCTGGCTTCGCTGGAGTTCGAGTTGCTCCAGGACTCGAAGCGTGGCGCTCATCGCCTCGGCCAAGCCCTCAGCGCCGTCGCCCAGGACTACGACTACGTCATCGTCGATTGCCCACCCACCTTGGGCATGCTGGCCATCAACGCCCTCGTCGGCTGCTCAAACGTCCTCATCCCCGTGAAGCTCTCACCGGCCTCTGTGCCGGGGGCCATTCGGCTGCACGAGACCATCGAAGCCCTCCGCCAAACAAACCCATACCTGAAGGTCATCGGTGTCGTTGGCACCTTCTTGAACGAGGCCGCGAAGTCCCCCAAGGAGGTCCTCACCCAACTCCGCGAACTCTTCGGAAAGCACCTGGTGCTGGAGACATCAATCCACCAGGCACAAGGCGTCGACGACGCAGCAGGGAAGGGGAGACCCGTAGTGCTCTCAGCACCGCGCTCCCGCGGTGCTCTCGAATACAACTCGCTTGCGGAAGAGGTGATCGCCCGTGTCTGACCCCGAAACGACGTCGACTGGAATCAACACCTGGCTCAAGAAGAAGGCGGCGGCGGGGGCAGTAACCGCCGCGCCGACCGCCGGCCAGCCACTCGAAGTGGACCTCGACCAGCTGGACCCAAACCCCAAGCAGCCGCGCCACGAGTGGGACGAGGTGGCGCTCGGCGAACTCGTCGAGTCCATTCGCATGTACGGCGTCATCCAGCCCATCAGCGTCACCCGCCAGGCCAGCGGGCGCTACATCATCTTGGCCGGCGAACGCCGCAGCCGCGCCGTTCGCCATCTCCGCGACAGCGCAGCAACACCCGAAGAGAAGGCGCGCTGGTCGAAGATTGCCGCCACCGACAGAGGCCCCACCGCCAGCGAGCAGCTCGCCGAGCTCGCGCTGACGGAGAATCTCCTGCGTGACGACCTCCGTCCAATGGAGACGGCCGAGGCGCTCGCGGACCTCAAGGAGAACCGCCAGCTGACTACCGAGCAGGTAGCTGAGAGTCTCGGCATCGAACTCACCAAGACGAAACGCCTCCTCCAACTCGCAGGTGCTCCTGCGGCTGTGCGAACTGCAATGGGGAAGGGCCTCATGGTCGAGGTGTCTGATGGCGAGCCAGGGACGAAGCCGAGGCGCGAACACCGTCACCTCGAGCTCAGCCACGCGCTCCTCGTCCTGCGGGCCCACGCCCACTGGAACCGAGCCAAGCCGAAGAAGGCTGTCGACCTGACGAGGGCGCTCGTGGAACGCGTTCTCGCGGAGGGCTGGCCGCAGCGTCGTCTCAAGGAGTACGTCGACAACCTTGTCGACGGGAAGCCTTTGGCGACCGAGGAAGCTGCCTCGGAAGCAGGGCAGGGTGGTGCCCCTGCCGAAACACGAAAGGGCGGCGCCCCCTTTCAAACCGACGACAAGCGACTTGTGGTCTTCCGCTCGCGGCTCTCCGAGGCCTCCGCTGAGGAGCGAGCCACCCTGAAGGGCCTGCTCTCAGAGCTGCTTCAGCAGCTCAGCGGCCCCTGACGGGGCCTTCGGTGCAACGTTGCACCGTATGAAGCTCAATCGCCGCATATCAACTTGATATCGCGGCGCTTTTTGCTTTGTGAGTCCAGACGACCGCCCCCGGCGACGACCAGACTCAGGCATTGCATACGCGACCCACCTTCTCATTGAAGGGTGTCTGCGAGCAATTGTATCGTGACTACAGCCGTTTGCCGTCACTCCTATTTATTCAGATGGCTCCTCCAACGACCTACAACAACCCCTATGGGGACCCTTCAAACGAGTCTGGAGATAGCCATCTGAATAAATATATGAAATCACGAGACCCTGAATCGACTGCTTGACAGCGACCTGGACTCGTTCATAACGTTCGCGACATTGTAAACGTGGTCATGCGCGAACGAGGGACGATGGAGACGAAGTCAACATCAGCAGCCCGCCAGCAAGTCGCCAAAGCAACAACGGGCGTGCACCCAGCTGTCTATGTGCTTGTTGCTGCCATCGTCCTTGGAAGTCACCTTCTCACCAAAACGAACCCCGCTTCTGCGGCGCAGACGCTGGTGAGACACGCCACCTCGGTTTCCCTTGGTGGTGGTGCCTTCCTTTTGTTGTTGGTCGTGCTGGCCAGCTTCGACTTTCGGTCCAGCTCGAAGGCGACCTACCTGCCGCCAACAACCCGGGTGCGGTTCCTCCGAAGCCTTCTCGTCGGCTTCTTCTTTGTGCTGGCCTGCCTGGCCAGCACAGTTTCCGCCTGGCCCGAGCTCCCCGCTCTCCTCCTTGGTCGGCCCGTGCTCCTGGCGGCGATGCTGCTGCCGATTCTCGGCATCGCGTTCGCGTACGACCAGGCCTGTCTGAAGCCGAGCATCATCGAGACGCCGACTCTGCCGTCGTTTCGCGAAGCTGCTCGAGCGCTCCGCGACACCAACGATTTTCTGCTCGGACTGACGGGCATCCTCGACTGGAAAACTGGAAGCGGAGACTCTCGGTGGTTCGTGCTCCGCGAGAAGGCGATGTTCACGAACCTCTTCGCCCTTGGCGGAATCGGCAGCGGCAAAACTGCAACCGCGCTCAAGCCCGTCCTGGAGCAAGCCCTCTACAAGTTCCCCGACGACCCAACCCGAAAACTGGGGATGCTCATCATCGATGGCACCAAAGGCTCGCTCACGGAGTACGTGCACGAGCGAGCGCGGCTTGCCGGCAGGGCAGGGGACGTCATCGAAATCACGCCTGGCGGAGTCTGGACCTACAACCCAGTCGCTGAGGGCACTCCGACGGCCCTCGCGAATAAACTCGTCGCTGCGCTCGAGGTGATGACGGCCCAGGAAAGCCACTCCTACTACAAGAAGATGCAACGCGAATTCGCTGAAAATGCCTTCCAGATTCTGGACGACGTTCTCGGCCCAGGTCGCTTCACGCTGAAGGACCTCTACAACTTCATCTGCGATTCGCAGGTCCAGACGCAGTTCCTTGAAGCTGCGGCGCCGAAAAACTCGGTTTCGTACCGGTGGTTCAAAAACCAATGGGCGAACGAGGACCCCCGCGAGCAGATGATGCTCACGAAGGGCTTTCGTGCCGACCTCTCGACCTTCGTCCGCGACGAGCTCGCTCCGACGTTCGCTGTACCGAATCCGACCTTTCCAGGGTGGCGCGCCTTCCTCGACTCCGGGAAAATCGTCGTCTTCAACATGGACCTCAGCACCTGGGGCCAGCTCACCAGGGCGTTGGGCATCTTCCTGTTGATGGACTTCCAGCGGGCGATGATTGCCCGCAGCCAACCGAGCTTCAAAAAGTCGGGCGGAAACACAGAGCGCCTCGTCCTGTGCGCCATCGACGAGTGCTGGGCCTTCATGAATCCGGGCCTCGCCGAGTTCACCGCTGTCTCGCGCGAGAGCCGCTGCTGCACCTTTGGCCTCACGCAGAGTCTTGGGCAGTTTCCGCTGATGTACCGCGACACGATGATTGGCAACTTCCGCACCGCCATCGTGCTCCCCGTTCAAGACCCTCTCACGATGGAGACCTACTCAAAGCTCTTCGGCACCGTGCGCGTGCGCCGAGAATCCGTCTCCGAGTCGACCGGCTTCTCTGGCGTCCAGGACCAGCTCTTCACCGACACCGTGCGGGCTCGGGACGGTGGCGAAAGTCGGAGCGTCTCCGTCTCCTCACAAGAAGTCGACGAGCCTCGCTTCTCGCCGACCGACCTCCTCCACCTGCCGGCCAACACGGCGGCTGTTCTGACGTTCGATGGAAATCAAGTCCAGCCTTCCCGACTCGTAAAACTGCTTCCGAGCTATTTCCCGGAGAACCAGCTTTTCGGAGTCCAGCCGTGATGGACGCACGCTTGCGCGGCGCCGTCGTGGACGCGTCTCCAAGACTCGCAGCCGCCATCCTCCACAAGGACGAGCGGCTCCTCGACAGAGAGCTTCGTCGCCTCGAAAACCGATGCGGCTACGTCGTCGCTCGTCGGGCGCTCGACGCTGCCGTGCACTCTCCTGAGGCCCTCAAGCACGCGCTCGCGAGCTCCTCCGCTGGCTTTGCGCGTGCCGCCCTGACGGGCGAGCGCAAGGAAGCCACAGCCGCGTCGCTCCACTTCGTCGAGACGCTTCTGGGAGAAGGCGTGAAACACGCCGCGAGAAATCAACTCCGCCGAGTCCCAGTTTCGGACGCGGTGCGCGAAGCGCTCATCGCCTCAGCGCCTGGCGTCGCCCTCGCCGCTGCGAAGCAAGACGCAAACCTCGGCAGGAACGTCGCCGCTCACCTGGCCGCGGACATCGTCCGCGCGAAGGTCCGTCCGCACCTCTCCGATGACGGAGGCTTCATTCCTGGAATGAAGAACGCGGCACTCGAGGCCGCCCCGTCTGCCGCCATCGCCGCCATTCGCACCACCAAGGGTGACACCGTTCGCGCAGTCGTGGAATTCGTCGGAAGGGCAGGGGTCGTCACCGTCGACCACATCGCCGACAAATTCGTACGCCACCACCACCAGGACCTGTTCGCAGCTCAGCGCACCGCGAAGGGCCTCGTTCAGCAACTCGTCCTCCAGCAATGGCTGACCCGCCGAGACTACGTCCTGCCGGTCGCCCGCAGCGTGCCTGGCATCCTCTCGGCCGCCAAAATTCCCGAGCCACACCTCGCAATCGCCGCCGGCGTTGTCGCGACGCATCCGGTCTGGAAACAGGCCTGGACTCAAGTCGTCTACACAACGCCTCGCGCCGCGATGCAGTTTGCCGTGCCGCTTCCTCCCGACATCCGACAAGCCTTCATTCCCCACTACGTGCGGACAATGGATGCGTGTCTCCAGCTCGAGAAGCGCCTCGAGAGCCAGGGCTTCAGCGTGAGAAGCATCACTGGCGAAAACCAACTCATCCGGGAGAATTTCCAAGGACAGGTTTTCCGGCAGGGCAGGGTGGTGCCCAAATTCCCTGACGCTCAACTCGTCGTGCGCGGCCCAGACGGCAACGAAGAAACCCTCAACGTCGAATACGTCACCAAAAACTACACGCCCGCGATGATCGCCGCGAAGGCTCGCGCCTTCCGCGGCCCGACTGTCTGGGCCGCCGACAGCAAAGCAACCGCAGCGAAAGTGGCCGCCAACGCCGGCGCCGACGCCGACATCATCCTCGTCTAGAGCCCCATGCCCCTCCACTCCACCAACGCCCGTCGCACGTCTTTTCGTGACATCGGCAACGATGTCATTCCCGCCTACGCTCGTCCTCTGCTCGAGCGCCTCGTCCGTCTCCGCGTCTGCACTGCGAGCCAAGCTCACCTCCTCACGCCTGCGTTCGCCGCGCACTCACTGAGGAACGCCTACCACCGGCTTTCGACGTTGGTCCGCCAGGGCTGGCTCGTCATGGATGCCGTCACCCCGTCACGAGGCGCCGCAGCGCCGCGCTACTTCCGCCCGTCCCACCAGGCGCTCCGCGCGTTGCACCTCGAGAAGAAGTCCGGGCTGCTCCAGCGGCCCGCACAACACGTGCTCGAATACCTGATCTTCCGCTGCGAGGTGTACGCCCGCGCTCGAGCTGCCGGCTGGTGGATTGGAAGTGACACCTTCCTCCCCTCCGACGCCGCCCAGCGAACGCTGGAAACGCTCCACTCGTTCCTGAAGTCGCGCGCCCTGGCTCGCTACAAGGCGGCGGAGGCGAAGCGCGGTGCAGCAGCCATCGCCGAGGCCCGTGCGGAACTCGAACAGCTGCCTGCCTTTCTCCCCACGAAACTCGACTTCGAGTTTCTCTACCGCGTCGACGCGAAGAACCGCCCCTCAGAGGTGGTGCTCCTCCTCGTCGACGACGTCCGCCGCAGCATCGCCTCGCAGGTCGGTGACCTGCCTCTTGTTGCTCGCCACGACTGCGGCGTCCTGATTCGCGACTGCGACTCCGTCTGGGACCCCGTCAGCAAATCGCTCTCCTTCACCGGCTCCCGCCTCCTCGACCTCCGCAAAGCCGTCGCCGCGCGACTGGGCACATCCCTGCTCGCGACCGACGTCGAGCTCCCCTCCGTCTGGGCGCGCACCACGCGCCCTCCGCAGCACGAAGCAGCCCAACCCCCCACCAAGGAGTCCCCGTGAATCGCCTGCACCGTCTCGCAGCCCTCGTCGCCATCACCACCCCAGCGCTGGCCCTGGCTCAGGGCCAGAAAATCTCCCAAGGCCTCACCAGCGCCGCCAACTGGCTTGTCGGTGTCGGCCTCCTCATCGGCACCATCGGCCTCATCTACGCAGGCATTCGAATGAACGCTGGCGACGAGGAGGGGAAAGCCATCGGCCAGCGCGTGATGCTCGGCTCGATTCTCATCGTCAGCGCGAGCGGCATCATGGGGCTCCTGCGCACCTGGTTTGCCTGAGGCCCACCATGGCACTCGAAATCAGCCCAGTCTTCCGGCAGCTCGACGGCGGCGGACGCTTCGCACGCTTCGAGCCAACCGACGCCATTCCTGTCCTGTTGATGTACAGCGCGACGTACCTCGGCACCTTCATCTTCGACTACTCGCCGCTCTACGCCTTCGTCGCACTCGCGGCCGCCGGCGTCGCCACGTACCTCCTGCGCGTGAAGTTCGAGTTCGGCCTGATGGGCCTGCTGCGCTTCCTCCTCGCGCCCAAGCACTTCAGCGCGCTCGCGGCCGACCGAAACGCAGTGTCGTTTCCAGGCCGCCGTCCCGGAGCCGCCGCATGACGGCCTCCCTCTCTCTCGCTGAAGTGCCCCTGGCCCACCAACTGCCGTACTGGTGGGTCGGCGACCAGGCCTTCGTCATGCACGACGGCACCCTGGCCATCGGCTGGCGCGTCACAGGCATCGACGTCTCCACTGCACCGGACGAAGCCGTCAACACCTTTACGCGCTCCCTCCGGGCTGCGCTCAACCAACTCCCCGTGGGCGCGACGCTGCAGATGCTGCGTCACGTCACCACGGTGAAGCCGTCCCTCTGGGATGCGTACGCAACTGAGGTTCGCTCGCAGAACCCGCTCCTGAAGGAACTCCGCACCCGCACGGCTCGCCACCTCCGCAACCAGGCCTTTCGCGAGACGGAGACCTTCCTTCTCGTCAGCCAGCCCAAGGCGCTCGGCGAGCTCGGAGCGAGGAGCGCGACTGGCTTTGCCCGCCTCACCAACGCCGTCTTCGGCCTCAAGGACCCCGCATCGCTGACACGGGAGGGCCACCTCGGCGCTTTGGAGCGCCTCACGCAGGGTGCTACCGCCTTCATCCAGTCTCTCTCGGCCGCCGGCGTCGGCCTCGTCAGACTCGCCGACGACGCCCTCGTCCGACTTGCCTTCGCCTTCCTCAACCCCTCACGGGCCCGGGCTGGCGAAGCACCGCGCCTTGTCGACGAGGCGCCTCCCAGCAGCCTCTCCGACTCCGACAGACGGCTCTACCGCGCCCTCTCGCTGCGAGAGCAGCTCATCACCTCAGGCCTCTCGTGGAGCGCTGACACGCTCTACCTCGATGACCCGATGCGTCCGCACCGCATCCTCGGCCTGAAGGCACTGCCAGCCCAGACGAAGGCCGCGTTGATGCGCCAGGCGAACAAGCTTCGCTTCCCGCATTGGCTCAGCATCAGCGTCACCGTTCCAGACTCCGAAGCCCGGTACACCTCCATCGAAAAGCGCCGAAACCGCGCTCGCGTCGCGGCCGCCGGCTTCACCCGCGACGTCCGCGCTGACTCACAGGCCGCCGAGCTCGAAGGCGCCATGCAGGCCATGGTGACGAGAGACCAGCGCGTCTACTCCGTCAGCGCCCACGTCCTCTTCGGCGCCGAGGACTTGCTCGAGCTCGACAAGAAAACCAACGCTGCCATCGATGTCTTCCGCGAAGAGCACCTCCCCTTCGTCACCGAGCAGCAAGCCCAGCTCTTCGCATGGCGCGGCATGCTGCCGGGCAACTCCCACCTTGCTCCTCACCAGCGCACTTGCCTCACCGACAACGCGGCGGACCTCCTCCCTCTGTACGACGCGTGGCGCGGCGACTCGAAGCCGCTCTTCGTCGTCTCGCATCGCACGGGCGAGCCGTTCTTCTTCGACCTCACCGACACCAAGCGAATCAACTGGAACTCGCTCGTCTTCGGAGGCTCCGGTGGCGGCAAGTCGTTCCTCGTCCTCTCCCTCGCCAACTCGTCGATGCTGGCGCAGGGCTCCGATGTCATCGTCATCGACGTCGGCGGCGGAGAGCTCGGCAGCTACCACCGGCTCTGCCACCTCCTGGGCGGCCAATTCGTTGACCTGTCGCTTGACGGCCGAAACGCAGTCAACCCATTCCCGGACAGAGCGACGCTCTTCCTCGACCTCGACGGCCAACCCTCGACCCAACCCAATCCCCTGCGGCTCCAGTTCCTCCTCAACATCACCAAGATGCTCGTCACCGACACCGGCGGCGCTCAGCTCGGCCGGGTAGGGGAGGCCGTCCTTCTCAACGCCATCCTGGCCACCTACCAGGCCGCTGGTGCGCGCACGCCGCTCTACGACGACCTGGTGGCATCCCTTGAGCGCGCAGAGGGCGACGACGACGACAAAGACCAGGCGCGCCGCATGGCGAAAGTCCTCAAGTCCACCCTCGCTGGCCCTATCGGCAAGCTCATCAACCAACCCACCCGCGTCGTCCTCAACAACCAATTTGTCGTGTTCGACTTGAAAGGCCTCGAGGCGCTCGGCGAACTCGCGAGCGTAATGCTGCTCGTCGTCTCCAGCTTCGTCTGGGCGATGATCGGCCGAAAACGCGACCGGCTCGCCTGGCTCGTCTACGACGAGTGCTGGGCCCTGATGCGGTACCCAACCGCAGCCGAGGTGCAGTCGGAACTCTACCGCACCGCGCGAAAGCTGAACGTCGGCGTCATCAGCGTCACGCAGAAGCTCAGCGACTTTCTCGCGACGCCCTCCGCCGCGGCCATTCTCTCCAACTCGACGACGAGCTTCCTTCTCAAACACAAGGAAGACGACGTCCCCAAAGTCGCCGAAGTTCTCGGCCTCAACTCCCGCGAGACAGCCCTCCTGAAGGACCTCAAGCGAGAGAAGGGCGTCTTCAGCGAAGTCTTCGTCAAGCAAGAGGCCGGCTCCGCCGTCCTTCGCTACTCACCGTCTCCCTGGGAGTACTGGCTCAACACCACGGACCCGGCCGACCGCAAGCTGGAAGCCGAAGCGCGTCGCCTCTCCAACGGCGACCGCCTCAAAGCACTTCGCTCCCTCGTTGAGTCGCACCCCAACGGCGCCGCCGGCGTCACACGAAAGGAACCTCCCCATGCGTGACTTCACACCTACCAACCGGGCTCTCGCCCTGTTGCTCTCCCTCTGGCTCGCACTTGTTCCACACCGCGCGGAAGCCAGCATCTTCGGTGAAGAGAATGCTGCGCTCGCCGCACTCGTCGCCCAGGGCGTCAGTCAGCTCCAGCAAGTCAGCCAGGCCATCGAGACAGCCAAACAGCAACTGCAGGTGGCTCGAGATGTCTACGCAGGCGTCAACGAGTTCCGAAACTTCGACCCGCAGACGTTTCTTGATGGACAAAAACAACAGTGGCTCAACCAGGTGCCCCTCGCCGCGGACGTCCAGTCCTTCGTCTCAGACGTTCGCGACAACGGGCTGAACGGCGGCAGGTTCGACCCCAACGCCCTCGCGACCCGCTTCGACGTCTACCGCGACGCCTACCGACGCCGCGAGGCTGCTCGCTCCCTTGGAGGCCCTGTCGCGCCCTACGACGCTCGAACCGCCATGTCTGTCTCGCGCGAGGCCGAACGGGCCCTCTCAACTCCAACCCTTCGCCAACAACTCACAGCTCAGCCTGAGCCCACCACCCTGTCTGACGGGCTCTTCGCGGCTGACGCCTCGAGAGTCGACCCACAGCTGCTCGCCCTCTACGTGAAACGACGCGCCGCCGCGAAGGAGGCCGAGTACCAGGCTTTCCGGCTTACCGCCGAAGCCATGGGCGCCTCACCAGGCAAAGCCCAACAGCTTGCGGCGATGGCCTCTGGCCTCTCTGCCCAGGAGCTCGCCCGCATCGACGACAAGATGTCGACGAGCGTGACGCTCCAGCAGCTCGACAGACAAGAAAAGGCTGTCGGCTCCGCGGTCGAGCGCCGCGACCTCGAGCTGCTCTACGAGAACGCGGCCTCTTCGCTCAAGCGAAGGGCCAAGGGCCCAACCCGCTCCACTGGCGACTCCTACGGCTGGGAGCGCTGATGTCCTCGCCCATCTACTCCACGCCCGAAGGCGTCTCGCTCTTCGTGGGCATCTCCTCGACAGGCTCCCTCGTTCCCACCGGAATCGGCTGGGGCCTCATCGCCACCGGAACGCTCCTGCGGCTCGTCCAGGAGCAAGTCAAGGCCGCCACCGGCCAACAGCCCAACTTCGCTCTCGTCTACGCGGAGACCATCACCTGCGCGGTGCTTCTCCTGCTGCAGGGCAGCATCGCCCACCAAGTCTGGGACACCGCGCAGGACATCGCTACGGGCATCTACCCCGACTCGAAGCAGGCGGCGGCCACCAACGCGCTCTTGAGCGTCCTCGACCGCTTCAAGGACTTCCAGTTCAACCTCTTCAGCGTCGGCGCCGCAGCCCGCGACTCTGCTGTCATCATCATCGCAGCTGGCGCCTGGCTCCTCACGCTGCTCGCGCACTGGCAACTCGAGACGCTGCAGATTGCTGTCTTCAACGTCATCTTCGCGTTCGCCCCCATCCTCATTGGCCTCTCGATGTTCGGCTTCGGCGGACGCCGCACCTGGTTCGCAGCTCTCGTCGAGGTGGCCTCGTGGAGCATCACGATGGCCATCGTCTATCGGACCATCGACAGCGCGATGCACTCCTACCTTGCAAAAGCACAGACGCTCGAACTCACCGACGGCCACTTCCTCGACGTCATCAGCTTGCTCTCCTTCATGGCTTCGCTGCCCTTCGTCATCCCCGTCGTCACGGGACGACTCATCGGCACCGCTGCCCTCGGCGCGCTCGCCAACGTCACCGCCGGCGGCACGCTCGCCGACAGATTATTTGGCTCAGGGCGACAGGCCGCCGCGGAGATGGGTGGCGCCGTCAGGCCCGGTGCGTCCGACTTCTCCTCGCACACCGAGGCCGAAGCGAATGCCCCCATCCTCAAGCGCCCTGGTGATTGACCCACCCGTCATCGAAAGCCACTCATGCTCTTCAAGTCACCAGCGCAATACGAATTGTGGGCGGACCTCTCGCAGCAGAACCGCCACCTCCGGCGCAACAACTGGCTCCACTGGGCAGTCCATCTGACTCTCGTATTCCTCGTGTCGGTGATGGCGTTCCGCCCCCTGGTGGCCATCCGCGTCGACTCCCTCGGCCGAGCAGACCTCGTCGACGCAGTCACCCCAGCAAACGCGCCAGGCCCCGAGGAGGCCCAGCACGTCGCCCAACTCGTCTCTCAGTTCCTCCTCGAAGTGACGAGCGGTGCCGTCCAACGCGACCTCGGCAAAGCCCTGAGCCTCATGACGGTGCCCTTCGGACAGGCCTACCGCGAGAAGGTGAAGGACGACACGGCGCTCGCCGCCCTCGACAAGGGCAACGTCCGCACCGTCCTCACCTTCGACACCGCAAGCACTGAGGTGAAGGTACAAAAAGACGAGCAGGGCAGGGCGGCGAAGTACTTCGTCACCCAGCTCGCAAGACTCGATGTCTACCGAGCCGACGTGCTGACGGCGCCCATACTCTCGAGGCCCGTCGTCATCCGCACCACGCTTCTCGTCGTCCCGAGGTCGCGCGGTACGCTCAACGGGCTCCTTGTCGACTTCTTCGAGAAGGAGTTCCTCGAGGACCGGAAAAACACCCCGTCCCTCACCACCACGCCGTTGCCGCCGTCATCCCAGGAGAAGCCCTGATGCTCGCACTGGTTGTCGCACTTGCCATCGCCGCCCCGACGAAGGCCACCCCGTTGAAGTCAAAGGCCGCGCCTCAACTCAGATCCGTTGCAGCCGACGCCGGCGTCGCGACACCGTCGCCACTCGAGCAAGCCGGGGAAGTGAAGGAGATTGAGCTCGACGAAAAGCGCGCACGCGCCGTCTACCGAATCCGGACCGCCCTCACGATTCCGGCCGTCCTCGAATTCCCCGAGCCCTTCGCTGGCGAGCCAGCCTGCGGCGACTGCGCCACCAAGCCCGGCGCCTCGAGCGCGCTCTTCGCGCTCGCCGTCGACCACCCCGGCCAGTACCTCGTGCTGAAGCCCCGAGCCGCGCCCGGCCTCCAGCCTGATGGCTCCACCATTCCTGCCAGCGACTTCGTCACGACCGTCACCGTACGACTCGCCTCCCTGACGCTCACGCTGCAGGTGGAACTCACCGAGGACGTGAAAGCAGCGAACCCGCGAGTTCGCTTCACGCTCCCCGGAAGGGCTGGAGAATCGAAATTCGTCGCAGACAGCGTCGCCAAGGCGAAAGCCGCGCTCGAAGCCGACTTCGCCAGCCGAGTCGAAGCGGCCGGCGGAGAACAACTGCTCCGAGGCTTCCTCGAGCCCCACGAATGCCGCGTTGCCTCGACGAGGCAGCGGACCGACGACATGGTGCTCGAGCTTCGGGAGCTCTGTCGTTTCGGCAAGCGCCTGTATGTCCGCTTCGCGCTCGAGAACCGGAGCCGCGTTCTCTTTGTCGTTGGAGACCTTCTCGTAGGCACCACCGACGGGAAGACCGTCACCCAGCTCCCCTCGCGCCACCTGCTGTCGCTTCAGGAGGTGCCGTTCCAGGCCAGCGCAGAAGGTGTCGTCTCGTTCGACGTCGAGGACCCGACCGCCAAGTCTTTCGAGCTCAGCCTCGCCGAGCAAGGCGGACGCTCGCGCACCGTCTCCCTCGCAGGCTTCGGTTTCTGACTCCGCAGTCCAACCCGCAGCACCAACCAAAGGAAGTCCAGCATGGCCGCAGAACGCCTCGACGCATTCTTCATCCGTGAAGTGGAAGCGAAAGACGGCTCCAAAGAGTCCTTCTGGAACCGCATTGGCTCCGCATGGGTCAACCGTGACGGGAGCATCAACGTTCGCCTCTTCCTCACTCCGCCTGACGGCAGAATCCACCTCCGGAAACCCAAAGCCAAAGAAGGCGCCGCAGGCGACGAGGCCGAGCCTCTCCCTGGTCCCAACGTCGACTTCTCCGAGCAGCCATGACGCCAACGCTGGCGCCACGTACGGGCGACGACGGTCGCGAGCCCTCTCTGCTCGCGACCGCCATCGAGCTCCTGCGACGCGTTCTCATCGAAGTGCCTCACACGGCGCTTTCGCTCGACACGCACATGCGCATCGCGACGCTTGTCACTCACGTTCCCACGCAGATGCCTGAAGCAGACGCTTCCGACGCGCCCACGGTGACGGAGCGGCCGAAGCTCCAGGCGCTGCGGATGACGCAGCGTCAATTCATCGTGCTCGAGCGCGCGCTGCGCTCGCCGCACCTCAAGGAGACGTTTGCCGACCTGCACGACTTCTTGCTCGTCGCAGCTCGCGGCTACCCATACGCCGCGCCGCCGACGTTCGACCATCTCGTCGTCCC
>VYKO01000068.1_pt1 | contig 31515 bp, 14 predicted proteins | sample 5114561 | NCBI WGS metagenome assembly VYKO01 (sample SAMN12291811, study PRJNA351875) | freshwater metagenome | isolation source: freshwater lake | place: USA: Michigan, Baseline Lake | collected 2011-08-08 | reverse complement strand
GATTACCCTGCTGATAAGTGTATTCATCAGTTATTTGAGGAGCAGGTTGAACGGACTCCTAATGATGTAGCGGTGGTATTTGAGGAGCAACAATTAACCTATAATGAGTTAAATCGTCGAGCTAATCAGTTAGCCCATTATTTGCAATCTTTGGGGGTTAAACCTGATGAATTAGTGGGGATTTGTGTAGAACGTTCTTTAGAGATGATTGTCGGATTATTGGGGATATTAAAAGCGGGTGGGGCTTATGTTCCTCTTGATCCTGATTATCCCCAGGAACGTCTAAGCTTTATGTTAGAAGACTCTCAAGTGAAAGTATTAGTAACTCAAGCAAAATTAGTCGAGTCTATTCCTGAACATCAAGCACAACTTATCTGTTTAGATACAGAATGGGAAAAAATTGCTCAAAATATCCCATCAAACCCTGAAAGCGGAGTAAAACCCGATAATTTAACCTATATAATCTATACGTCAGGTTCCACCGGTAAACCGAAAGGAGTTTTAGTTAATCACGCTAATGTAGTACGTCTATTTGCGGCGACAGACTCCTGGTATCACTTCAACTCTAATGATGTCTGGACTCTATTCCATTCTTACGCTTTTGACTTTTCGGTGTGGGAAATGTGGGGAGCTTTGTTATATGGTGGACGCTTAGTAGTTGTCCCCTACTTAGTGACGCGTTCTCCCGAAGCATTTTATCAGCTATTATGTCAAGAAAAAGTCACAATTCTCAATCAAACTCCTACCGCTTTCCGTCAGTTAATTCAAGTTGAAGAATCCTTAAAAGGAAGTTTTCCCCCCTTATCAAGGGGGGTTAGGGGGGATCGTTCATCGACAACAGATAACGATTTAAGCTTACGTTTAGTTATTTTTGGAGGAGAAGCTTTAGAAATTAACAGTTTACAGCCTTGGTTTAACCGACATGGTGACCAATGCCCCCAATTAGTTAATATGTACGGAATTACGGAAACTACCGTTCATGTCACCTATCGACCATTAAGTATGACCGACTTGGATAGTACAGCTAGTGTGATTGGTTGTCCCATTCCCGACTTACAGGTATATTTACTAGACCAATATTTACAACTTGTACCGGTTGGTGTACCCGGGGAGATGTATGTGGGGGGTGCAGGAGTAACAAAAGGTTATCTCAATCGTCCTGAATTAACAACAGAAAGGTTTATTCCTAGTCCTTTTGAGAAGGATGAAGTGATCCCCCCAACCCCCCTTAATAAGGGGGGAACTCAAGGAGGAGCAAAATTATATAAAACAGGAGATTTAGCGCGTTATTTACCTAAGGGAGAATTAGAATATTTAGGACGCATTGACAATCAAGTTAAGATTCGGGGTTTTCGGATTGAGTTGGGGGAAATCGAAGCATTATTAGCATCTCATCCCCAGATTTGGGAAACAGTAGTAATAGTGAGGGATGATACAACAGGAGATAAACGTCTTGTGGCATACATTGTGCCACAATCGGAAAAAACGATTACCATTAACGAAATACGGCAATTTCTGAAAGCTAAATTACCCAGTTACATGGTTCCTAATGCTTTCGTTATTTTAGATGCCTTACCCCTTACTGCTAATGGTAAAATAGACCGTCGTGCTTTACCCCCATCAGAATCTAGTAGTGAACCATCAGAAAAATATGTTGCGCCGCGTAACCCGATTGAGGATATATTAGTAAATGTTTGGTCAGAAATTCTAAAAGTAGAGAAAGTGGGCATCAATGATAACTTCTTTGAACTGGGAGGACATTCCCTACTAGCCACTAAATTAGTAGCACAGATCCGCGATCGCCTGAAAATTGAGCTTCCCCTACGTCAGTTATTCAACACAGCAACCCTCGCTGAATTAGCCCAAGGGATTGAACAGTTAAAACAGCAAACACCGGATTCCCCTGTTCCCACCATTTTACCAAGAAAAAGAAAATGAATTTTGAAGAATTACCCCTATCCTATGCCCAACAGCGTTTATGGTTCCTAGATCAATTAGAACCCAACAGTTCTTTCTATAACGTTCCTCTTGCCTTGCATTTAGCGGGGGATCTTCAGGCAGATATCCTCGAAAAAAGTTTACAAAAAATTATTCAACGTCATGAAGCCCTCCGCACCAATTTCACGACTATTGAAGGAAATCCTGTACAAATAATCAAACCAGAAAGCAATTGGAAATTAACGCTTGTTAATGTTAAAGACAGCCCAAAATATCGAGAAGATCAGGAAATAAAAAAATGGCTAGAAATTCACAGCCATCAACCCTTTGATTTAGCCAATGACTCCCTGATTAGAGCCACCCTACTCAAGTTATCAGACACAGAATATTTCTTGCTGATTTGTCTGCACCATATTGTCTCTGATGGTTGGTCAATGGGGGTATTTATTGAGGAATTGACAACCCTTTATAATGCCTATACTAAAGGTTTAGAGCCTCTTTTACCAGAGTTACCGATCCAGTATGCCGACTTTGCAATTTGGCAGAGAGAGTATTTACAGGGAGAAATCCGCCAAAATCAGTTAAATTACTGGCAAAAACAGTTAGCAGCAGCACCCGCCTTATTACATCTACCGACAGATCGTCCAAGGCCTCCGGAACAACGTTTTGAGGGAGATCAGATAAATGGTATTCTTTCCCCAGAACTCAGTCAAGACTTAAATAAGCTGAGTCGTGAAAAAGGTGTCACCTTATTTATGACCCTCTTGACCGCATTTAAGGTTCTACTCTATCGTTATACGGGACAAGAAGATATTTTAGTCGGTACTCCCATCGCTAACCGTACTCGTAGCGAATTAGCTGGGTTAATCGGCTTTTTTGTCAACACCCTAGTCTTAAGAACAGATTTAGCAGGAAATCCCAGTTTTAGCGAGGCATTAAAACAGGTACGAAAGACGGCAACAGATGCTTACGACCATCAAGATTTACCCTTTGAAATGTTAGTAGAAGCATTACAACCTGAAAGAAATATGAGTTATACTCCTTTATTTCAGGTGATGTTTGGACTAGATAATGAAGTTCTAAATGAAATGGATTTAGAGGGAATAAAAGCCACCCCTCAGCCTTTGGAATTTAAAAAGGCTAAGTTTGATCTAAGTTTGTTTATACAGGTAAAAGAAGCTGGATTAACTGCAATTTGGGAATATAATACAGATTTATTTAATCAAAGCACAATTGAGCAACTATCAGGGCATTTTGTTAACCTATTAACCGGGATTATTGCTAATCCAGAACAAGTAATTAGTCAATTACCATTACTAACAGAAAGTGAGAGTAATCAGTTATTATTTACTTGGAATCAGACTGAAATTGACTACAAAAATGATTTGTGTCTGCATCAGTTGTTTGAACAACAAGTAAAACAGAATCCACAAGCGATCGCAGTTAAATTAGAAAATGAATTTTTTACCTATCAAGAATTAAATAATCGTGCTAATCAATTGGCACATTACCTACAATCTTTGGGAGTAAAAGCTGATAGTTTAGTCGGGATTTTTGTTGAACGTTCCCTAGATATGATCATCGGAATCCTGGGAATACTTAAAGCTGGGGGAGCATATATTCCTTTAGATATTGATTATCCCCCAGAGCGAATTGCCTATCTTCTTGAAGATACTCAACTTAGTATTCTCTTGACCCAATCTAAATTTGTTGAGCAACTTCCCCAATTTCCACCGAACACTATCTGTTTAGATCAAGACTGGTCAATAATCGCCAAACAGAGTACAGTTAAACCTTTGGTAGCAGTTGAGCAGCACAATTTAGCCTATATTATCTACACCTCTGGCTCCACAGGTCAACCCAAAGGGGTAATGATTGAACATCGCTCAGTAGTCAACTATATCCTGACTACTATTCGAGAGTATGGTATTACCTCAGAGGATCAAATTCTGCAATTTTCCTCTGTCTGCTTTGATCCTTCCGTTGAAGAAATCTTTGTTAGTTTGTTATCGGGTGCAACCTTGGTATTGCGAACAGAAGAGATGTTGCGCTCTAGTGAGGATTTTTGGCAATGTTGTCAAAAATGGCAGTTAACAGTTTTAGGGATTCCTACTGCCTATTGGCATCAATTAGTCTCTGAACTGACTCCTACTGCTCTGCCAATTCTCTCAAAGATTAAAGTAATTTTCATTGGCGGGGAAGCCATTCAACCGGCAAAAGTACAGCAATGGCAAACAATTACGGGTCAATATTCCCCTCTTCCTCGACTATTCAATGGTTACGGACCAACAGAAGCAACCATTGCGGCGACTTTCTCCGAATTTACTTCACCAACTATAACCAATGTTCCCATTGGGCGACCCCTCAGTAATACTCAGGTTTATATTCTTGATGCTTTCTTACAACCTGTTCCTGTGGGGGTAGCCGGAGAATTACATATTGGCGGTGTCGGGTTAGCTAGGGGTTATTTTAATCGTCCCGAATTAACTCAAGAGAAATTTATTTATTTAGAGAATGGGGGACAGTTACAAGGGGAACGTCTATATAAAACTGGGGATTTATGTCGGTATTTACCCGATGGTAATATTGAGTATTTAGGACGGATTGACAATCAAGTAAAAATTCGCGGTTTCCGCATTGAATTGGGGGAAATTGAAACTGTTCTTAGTCAGCACAGTGCGGTAAAAACGGCTGTTGTTATTGCCTGGGAAGATGAGACAAATCAGAAACGTTTAGTCGCCTATATTATTCCCCAAGTAGAGATTATTTCCCCCCAAAAAGAGGAAAATTCGCTTAATGTTACTGAACTGCGGCAATTCCTGAAAGCTAAGTTACCAGAGTATATGATTCCTAGTGCTTTTGTTATTTTGGAATCCCTACCCTTAACGCCTAATGGTAAGACTGATTACCGTGCTTTACCGACTCCCGAATTCCAAAGCCAAGAGCAGTATATCGCGCCGCGTAACCCGATTGAGGAGATATTATCCTCGATTTGGGCAAAAGTGTTAAAAGTTGCACAGGTGGGGATTCACGACAACTTCTTTGAGTTGGGTGGACATTCATTATTAGCAACTCAACTAATTTCGCGCATCCGTGAGGCTTTTCAGGTAGAAATGCCCTTACGGGAGTTATTTGTTGCACAGACAATCGCCGAATTAGCACAGGTAATAAAACGTATTTCGCAGCAAGAACAAATTACTGAACTGCCGATTTTACCCAGGGACAAAGCAGCAGAATTACCCTTATCTTTTGCTCAGACTCGTCTTTGGTTTTTGGCTGAATTTGAGTCGAATAGTTCTTTTTATAATATCCCCCTAGCCTTGCGTTTAGAGGGAACTTTAAACTCACAAATCTTAATCCAGAGTTTAGAAGAAATTTGCGATCGCCACGAAGCTTTACGCACCAATTTTATTACCGTTGATGGTATCCCTACCCAGATTATACAAACGCGAACCTGGACAGTTACGGTGGTTGATTTACAGCATTTATCTAGCAGTGAAAAAGTAATTGCCTCCCAAGAGTTAACACAAAACCAAGCGATTCAACCCTTTGACTTAGCAAGTGAACCCTTAATCAGAATCACTTTAGTCGTGTTATCTGAAACGGAACACCTCTTATTAGTCTGTATGCACCACATTGTCAGTGATGGCTGGTCAATGGGAGTATTTCTTCAGGAACTAACCGCCCTCTATAATGCCTATATTCAGGGTTTATCTTCGCCTCTAAATACCCTATCTATCCAGTATGGAGATTTTACCCTTTGGCAAAGACAATGGCTGCAGGGAGAGGTATTGCAACAGCAACTAGACTACTGGCAAAAACAGTTAGCAGACGCACCGGCCCTTCTATCTTTACCAACAGATAGACCTCGACCCAATCAACAAAGTTTTGCTGGGGGACATCTACCTTTTAGCCTTTCCCTAGAATTAACCGAAAAACTGACCCAATTAACCCAGGAACAGGGTGTCACCTTATTTATGACCCTGCTAACAGCTTATGCTGTCTTACTTTACCGTTATACAGAACAGGAAGACATCTTAATTGGTACTCCCATTGCTAACCGTAATCGCAGGGAAATTGAAGGTTTAATCGGCTTTTTTGTCAATACTTTGGTCTTGCGAATTGACTTGTCAGGTAAACCCAATTTTAATCAGTTATTGGGTCGAGTGCGGGAAATGGCAATGGATGCCTATGCTCATCAGGATTTGCCTTTTGAAATGTTAGTAGAAGTCCTACAACCTGAACGAGATTTAAGTCACGCGCCTTTATTTCAAGTGGATTTTCTGCTGCAAAATAGTCCTCCGTCTCCCTTAGAACTAACAGGATTAACTGCCACTCCCCTCACCACAGAAAATGACACCGCCAAATTTGATCTAACCCTGGCTATGGAGAATACCGGTGCAGGATTACAAGGGGTATGGGAATATAATACCGATTTATTTGATCGCAGTACCATTGAGCGATTAACAGGAAATTTCATCACCTTATTAGAAGCATTAGTTGTTAACCCGCAACAGCCAATTTTCCAACTACCATTATTAACCGAAGTCCAGTCGCAAGAATTATTAGAAGACTGGAATGCCACCGAAAAAGAATATCCTTTCCATCATTGTATTCATCATTTATTTGAAGAACAAGCGGCACGAACACCAGCAGCAGTAGCAGTGGTATTTGAAGGGCAAGAATTAACCTATCAAGAATTAAATATCCAGGCGAATCAATTAGCCCATTATTTAAAATCTTTGGGAGTAAATTCAGAAGTTTTAGTTGGCATTTATCTAGAGCGGTCGCTGTTAGTTATTGTCGGATTATTAGCAGTTCTCAAAGCTGGAGGAGCCTATCTACCTTTAGACCCAGATTATCCCCAGCAACGGTTGACTTATATGGCAGAAGATGCCCAAATTTCTCTACTGCTAACTCAAGAAAGTTTACTCGATTCTTTGCCCGTAGAAGATGTGGGGGTAATTGTCTTAGATAAATTAGCGGAGACATTGACAGTTCAAAGTCCAGAAAATCACCTCAGTGAAGTGGTTTCAGAAAATCTACTATGCCTATTATATACATCTGGTTCAACGGGTAAACCTAAAGGAGTGATGTTAACTCACGCAGCCTTAGTTAATCATAGTTGGGGCATTAGTGAAGTATTCGGTTTAACAGAATCTGATCGCGTTTTACAGTTTGCTTCCTTTGGTTTTGATGTCGCTGCGGAAGAAATTTTCCCCACCTGGTTAAAAGGTGGCACAGTGGTTTTAAGACCAGGGCAAATGTTCCCAACTTTGACTGATTTTGCCAATTTTATCGAACAAGAAAGGCTAACCGTTTTAAATATTACCCCCGCCTATTGGCATGAATGGGCGCTCGCCGTTTCCCAATCATTAGCTACTGTACCATCCAGTCTGCGGGTTGTCGCTGTGGGAGGGGATGCAGTGTTACCAGAAACCGTCAATATTTGGCGACAAATGGTCGGGAAACGGGTTCAATGTATCAACGTCTATGGACCCACAGAAGCGTCTGTAACCGCCATAGTTCATGACTTGCTAGATTATCAGTCAGAGAAAATCAATTCGGTGCTGATTGGTCGTCCCATTGCTAACACAAAAGCATATATCCTGGATCAAAATCTGCAACCTGTACCCATTGGAGTTAAGGGAGAATTGCATTTATGCGGTGTTCGTTTAGCGCGGGGTTATCTGAATCGTCCCGAATTAACTGCTGAAAAATTTATTAACAATCCCTTTGCTAATGCAGCTTTCAATCGTTTGTATAAAACGGGAGATTTAGCTCGTTATTTACCCGATGGTAATATTGAATGTTTTGGCCGGATTGACAATCAGGTTAAAATTCGCGGATTCCGTATTGAGTTAGGAGAAATTGAAGCGGTACTTAACCAAAATATTGATGTACAAACATCTTGTGTGATTATTCGCGAAGATACTCCGGGGGATAAATATTTAGTCGCCTACATAGTAGCTCATTACGAACGGATACCGATGATTAGTGAACTGCGTCAGTTTCTGTCCAGTAAATTGCCTCTATATATGGTTCCTCAAGCTTTTGTTTTTCTGGAATCTTTACCCCTTACTACTAATCGTAAGGTAGATCGTCGCGCTTTACCCGCACCAGATAAAATAGGGAATCGCCGGGATCAATATGTAGCACCACGCAATGGAATTGAAGAGATGTTGGTGCAAATTTGGACAGAAATACTCAAAGTAGAGCAAGTGGGAATTTATGATAATTTCTTTGAAATTGGCGGCCATTCTCTCCTCGCAACTCAATTAGTCTCGCGGATTCGGAGTTTATTTAAAATAGAACTACCTTTGCGGAGTTTATTTGCAGCAGCTACGGTAGTCGAATTAGCGCATCTTATTGGACAATTACAGCAGCAAAATCTCACTCTAACAGTACCCCCCATTTTACCGAGAACTAAGGCTACAGAACTACCTCTATCTTTTGCTCAACAGCGTTTATGGTTTTTAGATCAATTGCAACCAAATAGCGCTTTATATAATATACCGATGGTGTTGCATTTCCGAGGCAACCTCAATCAAAAGGCCTTAGAACAAAGTTTCCAAGAAATTTGCGATCGCCATGAGGTATTACGGACTAATTTTGTCACGATTGATGGACAACCGACTCAGGTTATTCAAACAACAAGGGAGACAATATCGGTCGTTGATTTACAAGATTTACCCATCCATGAACAAGCAGAAAAAACACAGCAATTAAAGCAAAAACAAGCGACTCAACCCTTTGATTTAGCCAAAGAATCCTTAATCAGAATCACTTTAGTGGTGCTATCTGAGACGGAACATCTCTTGTTAGTGTGTATGCACCACATTATTAGTGATGGTTGGTCAATCGAAGTATTTATTCACGAATTGACCAGCTTATATAATGCTTATGTGCAGAATCAACCCGCAAATTTAGCTCCCTTACCGATTCAGTATGGAGATTTTGCACTCTGGCAAAAACAATGGTTACAAGGGGATGTCCTGCAAAGTCAATTAAATTACTGGCAAAATCAACTAACAGCTGCACCCCCTTTATTATCTCTTCCCACAGACCACCCTCGACCTGCGGTGCAAAGCTTTGTCGGTACTCAGCAAGAATTTTCCCTTTCCCCCAAACTTAGCCAAGCTTTGACCGAATTGAGTCGCCAACAAGGGGTGACATTATTTATGACGCTGTTGGCTGCTTTTGATGCTTTACTGTATCGTTATACAGGTTCCGGTGATATTTTGGTAGGAACTCCCATTGCTAACCGTAATCGCAGCGAAATTGAGGGTTTAATCGGCTTCTTTGTGAATACTTTAGTGATGCGGACGGATTTATCAGATAATCCGAGTTTTAGTCAGTTATTAACCCGTGTTCGGGAAGTGACCATGGATGCTTACGCGCATCAAGACTTACCCTTTGAAATGTTAGTCGAAGCGTTGCAACCGGAACGGGATTTGAGCCATACTCCCCTATTTCAAGTCGCTTTTGTCCTGCAAAATACACCAAAATCTGAGATTGCAATGACGGGATTAACGGTGACAGATTTGCCACCGGAAAATACCACAGCTAAATTTGATTTAACCTTAGCAATGGTTAACACCGATGATGGCTTAAAAGGTGTCTGGGAATATAATACTGATTTGTTTGAGAGTAGCACTATTGAGCGACTATCAGGGCATTTTCTCAACTTATTAGGGGGAATTGTGGCCAATCCTCAAGCGCAGATTTCCCAATTACCCTTATTGACAGAAAGCGAAACTAATCAGTTATTAATTGAGTGGAATAATACTCAAACAGATTATCCCTCTGACCGATGTATTCATCAATTATTTGAAGAACAGGTAAAAAGGACTCCCGATGCAATTGCCGAAAATTAGGAGTAAAACCTAAGGAATTAGTGGGGATTTGTCTAGAACGTTCTTTAGAGATGATTGTGGGATTATTAGCTATTCTTAAAGTCGGTGGTGCTTATGTTCCGATTGATCCAGATTATCCCCAAGAACGCATCAGCTTTATGCTCCAAGATACTCAGGTTAAAATAATATTAACCTGCGAATCTTTAGAGACTTCCTTGCCAAATCATCAGGCTATTGTTATCTGTTTAGATAAAGATTGGCCACAAATTAATCAAGCAAGTCAGAAGAATCTTAACAGCACAGTTTCTGCGGATAATTTAGCCTACGTCATTTATACTTCTGGTTCTACAGGAATACCCAAGGGTGTTATCGTCACTCATCAGGCAGTTAATCGACTGGTATTAAATACCAACTACATCCAGTTTACTCCTGATGACCGCGTTGTGCAAGCGTCTAATATTGCTTTTGATGCCGCTACTTTTGAAATTTGGGGGGCTTTACTTAACGGTGCTAAGATTATTATTATCGCTAAATCAGTTTTGCTCTCACCCCAAGAATTGGCACTAAGCTTAAAGGAAAATCAGATTAGTGTCTTATTTTTAACCACAGCACTTTTTAATCAGTTAGCCAATTTAGTTCCCCAAGCTTTTAGTAACTTACGCTGCTTACTATTTGGGGGTGAAGCAGTTGAACCAAAATGGGTAGAAGAGGTACTAGAAAAAGGTGCGCCACAACGGTTGCTTCATGTCTATGGACCAACGGAAAATACAACGTTTTCTTGCTGGTATTTAGTGGAAAACGTAGCTTCTACAGCGACAACTATTCCCATTGGTAAAGCGATTGCTAATACCCAAATCTATTTGCTGGATAAAGATCTGCAACCTGTCCCGATTGGTGTAGTAGGAGAATTACATATTGCTGGTGCAGGATTAGCCAAAGGTTATCTTAACCGTCCCGAATTAACCCAAGAAAAATTCATTCCTAATCCTTTTGAGAAGGATGAAGTGATCCCCCCAACCCCCCTTAATAAGGGGGGCAATGAGCCGTCAAAATTATATAAAACGGGAGACTTAGCGCGTTATTTACCTGATGGTAATATTGAATATGTAGGACGGATTGACAATCAAGTAAAAATTCGCGGCTTCCGTATTGAATTGGGAGAAATTGAGGCTGTACTTAGTCAAAATCAGGCGGTACAGTCTTCTTGTGTGATTGTTCGTGAAGATAATCTGGGGGATAAACGTCTAGTTGCTTACGTTGTACTGCAACCCGAAATCAACCTGACAACTAACGAAATACGGCAATTTTTGCGAGCAAAATTACCTGATTATATGGTCCCAACGGCTTTTGTTTTGCTTGATACTTTCCCCTTAACTCCTAATGGCAAAATCGACCGTCGTGCTTTACCTGTTCCCGATTTACAGAGCCAAGGTGAATATATCGCTCCCCGTAATCCCATTGAAGAAAAAATAGCGCAGATTTGGGCCGAGGTACTGAAATTAGAACGAGTCAGTATTGAGGATAATTTCTTTGAACTGGGGGGACATTCCCTCTTAGCTACCCAGGTTATCTCTCGGTGTCAGGAAGCTTTTGAAATTGCTTTACCCCTACGTTATCTGTTTGAATCCCCAACCATTGCTCAGTTAAGTGCGGTAATTTTAAAAGAACTGCAAACAGGTTTAGGGTTAAAGCTACCATCAATTGTACCCGTTAATCGAGAGGATGATATTCCCTTATCCTGGGCGCAAGAACGTCTCTGGTTTGTGAATCAATTAGAAGGAGAAAGTGGTGCTTATACTATTGATTTAACGATGCGTTTGCGCGGAAATCTCAATATTAAAGCCTTAGAAAAAGCTTTCCAAGCAATTATTCAACGCCATGAACCCCTACGGACTCAGTTTAAACTCAAAGATAATCAACCAATACAAGCGATCGCCTCCAATGTCAACTTTACCTTACCCGTAGTACAAAGCCAGCCTCTGCAAGTAGAGCAACTGTTGATAGAAGCAGTATCTGAACCATTTAATCTCGAATCTGGTTCAGTATTACGGGTAAAATTATGGCAAGTAAAGACAGAGGAATATGTCCTATTATTAGCCATTCATCATATTGCGGCAGATGGTTGGTCAATAGGTGTTTTAATCGACGAATTATCAGCCTATTATCGAAGTTTCTGCACCGGGACAAAAGCAGATTTACCTGATTTATCAATACAGTATGCTGACTTTGCCCTGTGGCAGCGTCAATGGTTAACCAATGAAGTATTAGACCGTCAATTAAGCTACTGGAAGCAACAATTAACTGGGGTTCCCCTACTACACCAACTTCCCACAGACCGTCCCCGGCCAGCAATCCAAAGTTTTCGCGGTGGGACGGAGCGACTGCAACTAGATAGTCAACTAACGCAACAATTGAAAAAACTCAGTCAAGAGTCCGGTAGCACTCTCTTTATGACATTACTAGCGGGTTTTGCTGTGTTACTATCTCGTTATAGTCAACAAACAGATGTGGTAATTGGTTCACCAATTGCTAATCGTAACCGCACCGAAATTGAAGGGTTAATCGGCTTTTTTGTCAATAGTTTAGTGTTAAGATTTGATTTATCTCAAGACCCGACCTTTGAGGATTTTCTCGCACAAGTCAGACAAACGACTCAAGACGCTTACGACCATCAAGATTTACCCTTCGAGATGTTAGTCGAAAAATTACAAATTGAGCGTCATTTAGATCGTAATCCTTTAACACAGATAGTTTTTGCCCTTCAGAATGCTCCTAGTTCTCCCTGGGATTTACCCGGACTAAACATTGAGGAGATACCATCGGGACTTGATTCAGTCAGGGTTGACCTAGAAGTTTACCTGTGGGATGCACCGGAAGGATTGGGCGGTTTTTGCTCTTATAACAGGGATTTATTTGCTGCTGAAACTATTGTCCGTATGATGAATCATTTTAAGAATTTATTAGCGGCAATTGTGGAAAATACCCAGCAATCAGTGGCCTTGCTTCCCTTATTAACTCCAGAGGAAAATTATCAACTATTAGAAGGGTGGAATGAGACAAAAGCTGATTACTCCTATAACAAGTGTATTCATCAATTGATCGAGGAACAAGCAGCGCGTACCCCTGATGCAGTAGCAGTAGTTTTTGAAAGTCAACAGTTGACGTATGCAGAATTAAATAGTCGGGCCAATCAACTAGCTCACTATTTACGCTCTTTAGGTGTAGAAACCGAGGTAATAGTCGGTTTATGTGTAGAGCGCTCTTTAGACATGATTGTGGCATTATTTGGCATCCTTAAAGCCGGTGCTGCCTATCTCCCCCTTGACCCCGAATATCCTCAAGAACGCCTACAATTTATGTTAGAGGATAGTCAAGTACCCTTATTACTAACCCAAAGTTCACTGATTGATAAACTCCCTAATCATCAAGCTAAAACTGTATTTTTAGCTGAAACTTGGGAAGAAATTAAACCAATGAACCGGGATAATTTGACAGGGAAAGTGACAGCTTCTAATTTAGCTAATGTGATTTATACTTCTGGTTCTACGGGTAAACCTAAAGGGGTGATGGTTGAACATCAGGGTTTGTGTAACCTTGCTCTAGCACAAATTGATACTTTTGCTGTGTCTTCTCAGAGTCGAGTGCTTCAATTTGCTTCTTTTAGTTTTGATGCCTGTATTTCAGAAGTTTTGATGGCTTTGGGAGCAGGCGCTACACTTTATTTGGCAAATAAAGACAATTTAATGCCCGGCCTACCCTTAATCAAGCAATTACGAGATAATAAGATTACTCATATTACTCTACCGCCATCAGCTTTAGCAGTGCTACCGTGGGACAACCTTTCCTCTCTGCAAACTATTATTGTTGCAGGGGAAGCCTGTTCTCCTGAATTGGTGAAAAAATGGTCACAAGGACGAAATTTCTTTAATGGTTATGGCCCAACGGAGGGAAGTGTTTGTGCAACGATAGCTAAATGTACGCCGGTTGATGAAAAAATAACTATTGGTCGGCCAATTCCTTATGTCCAAGTTTATATTTTAGATTCTCATTTACAACCGGTTCCTATTGGTGTACCCGGGGAATTACACATCGGAGGAGCAGGGGTAGCCAGAGGTTATTTGAATCGTCCAGAATTGACACAAGAGAAATTTATTCCTAGTCCTTTTGAGGAGCAGGGTCTGATCCCCCCAACCCCCCTTAATAAGGGGGGCAATCAATGGTCAAAATTATACAAAACAGGAGATTTAGCTCGTTATTTACCTGATGGAAGAATTGAATATCTGGGACGAATTGACAATCAGGTTAAAGTAAGGGGTTTCCGTCTCGAATTAGGGGAAATTGAAGCAGTTTTGAGCCAACATCCCCTAGTACAAGAAGCGGTTGTGATAGCTCGCGCTGATCAGACAAGTGATCATGATCATGACCAGCTTAATACTAATTTAGTAGCCTACTTAGTTCCGGCTCTCAAGGATCAAGTATTGCCTGAACAGCTTGCTCAATGGCAGAGTGAATATGTTAGTGATTGGCAAAAAATTTACGAAGAATCCTACAGTAAACCCCAACCTCAAACCGAGGACCCCACTTTTAATATTAGTGGTTGGAATAGTAGTTATACTGGACAAGCTATTCCGGCAGCAGAAATGCAGGAATGGGTTGATCAGACGGTGAGCCGAATTTTAGGAAATCAACCACCGCAACGAGTATTAGAAATTGGTTGCGGAAGTGGATTATTGCTATTCCGTGTGGCGAAACATTGTCAGGAATATTGGGGAGCCGATTATTCCTCTGCTACCATTAATAACCTAGAACATTTATGTAGCACAATTGAGGGTTTAGAGGGCAAAGTAAAATTATTACACCGAACAGCCGATGATTTTACCGGTATTCCCCAAGCTACTTTTGATCGAGTAGTAATTAACTCTGTTGTTCAGTATTTCCCTAGTGTCGATTATCTATTACAAGTTATCGCAGGAGCAGTCAAGACGATTGCGGATCAGGGTCAAATTTTCTTAGGTGATATCCGTAGTTTGCCCTTACTAGAGCCTTACCACGCCGCGGTACAGTTAGCTCGCGCTGAAGCTAATAAACCCCTTGAACAATGGCAAAAACAGGTGAATCAAAGTGTAGCTACCGAAGAAGAATTGCTAATTGAACCTCAGTTCTTTATCGCTCTTAAACAACGTTTTCCGCGAATTTCTTGGGTAGAAATTGCACCGAAACGGGGTCAGGCTCAAAATGAGTTAACCCAATTCCGCTATGATGTTACTTTACATCTGGATACTGATGTTCAAAAAACGACAATTCCTTGGCTAAATTGGCAACGAGATCGGTTTTCTTTAGGGCAACTACAAGATAAACTGAAACTGGAACAACCAGAATATTTAGGTATCAGGGATGTGCCAAATCAACGATTACAAAAGGCGCTACAAATTTTAGACTGTTTAGAAAATCCTCCTGGGGTAACAACGGTGGGAGAATTGCGGCAATTGTTAGGAAAAAATACCGGGATAGGGATTAATCCTGAGCAAATGTGGCAACTGGGAGAACAGTTAGGTTACACTGTTCATCTCAGTTGGTGGGAAGGTAGTCAAGATGGTTCTTTCGATGTAGTTTTCTGTCGCCAGAATGCCATCTTAGAACCGATAATAAGTAAAGTTGATCAACAACCATACCCCAATTTTTGGGATGATGGGACGATTATTCCCAAATCCTGGACTGATTATACGAATAATCCCCTATACGGTAAATTAGTCCAGAAGTTGGTGCCACAGGTGCGGGAATTTGTCCAACAAAAGCTACCTAATTATATGGTTCCCCAGGCTTTTGTTTTGCTTAATACCCTACCTTTGACTCCTAATGGTAAAGTAGATCGGCTGGCTTTGCCTACACCCGATACAGCTACGCGCAATTTGGCTACGGGATTTCTCGCACCTCGTACCCCGATTGAAACTCAAATGTCTCAAATTTGGAGTGAAGTTTTGGGAGTCGAACGTATTGGAATTAAGGATAATTTCTTTGAATTGGGAGGACATTCTTTGTTAGCAACTCAGGTTATCTCTCGTTCCCGCGATCTTTTCTCGGTGGAATTGTCTTTACAAAATTTGTTAGAATACCCAACTATCGCTAATTTAGCCCAAATCATTGAAGTTCTTACCGTTGCACCGGGAGAAACATCTATGACTGAAAGCTTGGAAGATTATGAGGATGGTGAATTATAAAAAAGTATGGACTTTTTCATCCTCAGAGCAAACTTCGTGATTTAGAGCTAATTTAACAACAACTTTGGAGGCAATTGGTAAGTGAAAGTAGGAGAATTTTTAGCCTATTTAAAGGGTTTAGACATTAAACTATGGCTGGAAGGCGAAAAACTTCGTTTTCAGGCTCCCAAAGGGGTTATGACCCCAGAAATTAAAGAAGAAATCGCTGCCCAAAAAACTGAAATTTTGGACTTTTTAAAGGCGGCAAAAATCCCAACTAATACTGTTGATTTAGAGATTATTCCCGGGTCACGGGATCAGGATTTACCCCTCTCTTTTGCTCAACAACGACTCTGGTTTCTGCAGCAACTTTCTCCCGATAGTCATTCCTATAATCTGTTGGAAGCTTTGCGGTTAGAAGGAAACCTCAATCTATTAGCTTTAGAACAAAGTCTCAGTGAACTGATTCGCCGTCACGAAATTTTAAGAACCACTTTTCCCATGGTAGAAGGGCAACCCATTCAGCGCATTGCTCCCCCTTCACCCGTCAGTTTACCCCTGGAAGATTTACAAGGTTTATCAAAGAATGAACAAACAGAACATCTGCAAGAAATAGCGATTGCTTTCTCCTTAAAACCCTTTAATCTAGCCAAGGAATCATTAGTCCAATTTAAGTTAATTAAACTGGGTTCTCAAGAGTATGTATTGCTGTTGAAGATGCACCATATTATTTACGATGGTTGGTCTTTGAGCATCTTCTTTGATGAATTATCTCAACTTTATGCGGCCTTTGTCCAGGGGTTGCCTTCCCCTCTCGCTAAATTATCGATTCAATACGCCGATTTTGCCGTATGGCAACGTCAATGGCTCACCGGTGAAGTCCTGGAACGTCAACTTAATTACTGGCAAAAACAGTTACAAGATGCACCTACTATTTTAGAATTGCCGACGGATTATCCCCGTCCCCCAATTCCTAGTTTCCGGGGTGATGGGCAGGTTTTTCGACTGAATCAAGACTTAACGCAACGCCTCAAACGGTTAAGTCAGGAGTCAGGAGCAACACTATTTATGACTTTACTGGCGGCTTTTTTTGTCCTAATTTCTCGTTATAGTGGTCAATTAGATGTTTTGGTGGGTTCTCCCATCGCTAATCGTAATAGTTCGGCAATTGAGAAATTAATGGGATTTTTTGCCAATACTTTGGCTTTAAGGGGTGATATGTCGGGAAATCCGAGTTTTCTGGAGTTATTAGAACGAGTAAAGCAAACGACTTTATCAGCTTATGCCCATCAAGATTTGCCTTTTGAAATGTTAGTAGAAAAATTACAATTAAACCGAGATTTAAGTCATAATCCTTTGATACAGGTAATGTTCTCACTGCAAAATACTCCCCAATCTGAGGCAAGTTTATCTGGCTTAAAGATGGAGAGTTTGCCTTTATCTGTTGAGCTTAAAGCGCGATTTGATTTAGAGGTTAATTTTTGGGAGGTTGCTGATAGGTTAGAGGCGGTTTGGTGTTATAGTACGGATTTGTTTGCCGCTGGCACTATTAAGCAAATGGGGCAACATTTTCAGAATCTCTTAACTGCGATCGCAGTTAATTCCAAAACGGGAATTTTTGAGTTACCGATGTTAAGTGATGAAGAACGTTATCAATTGTTATCATTGTGGAACGAAACTCAAACAGATTATCCCAATAACAAATGTATTCATCAGTTATTTGAAGAACAAGTAGAACGGACTCCTAATAATATAGCAGTGGTCTTTGACAAAATTAGGAGTAAAACCTAAGGAATTAGTGGGGATTTGTCTAGAACGTTCTTTAGAGATGATTGTGGGATTATTAGCTATTCTTAAAGTCGGTGGTGCTTATGTTCCGATTGACCCCGATTATCCCAAGGAACGCATTAGCTTTATGCTCCAAGATACCCAGGTTAAAATACTGTTAACCTGCGAATCTTTACAGACTTCCTTGCCAAATCATCAGGCTATTGTTGTCTGTTTAGACAAAGATTGGCAACAAATTAATCAAGCAAGTCAGGAGAATCTTAACAGCGCGGTTTCTGCGGATAATTTAGCCTACGTCATTTATACTTCTGGTTCTACAGGTAAACCTAAAGGTGTTGAGGTTATTCATCGTAGCGTTAATCGTCTTTTGTTGGGCGTAAATTACGCACATCTAGATGCAACACAAAGATTTTTACAAATGGCTCCCATTGCTTTTGACGCTTCTACCTTTGAGATTTGGGGTGCTTTATTACATGGTGCGAGATGTGTGATTTTTACGGAAGATATTCCTACCGCTACAAGTTTAAGAAATGCAATAGACAAACATGGCATTACTATTTTATGGCTAACGGCTGCTTTGTTCAATACGATTATTGACAATAATTCCCAAGCTTTATCAGGAATTAAACAGCTACTAATTGGTGGAGAAGCACTTTCGGCTGCTCATGTTCATAAAGCACTGGAAACTTTGCCATTGACGCAAATTATTAATGGATATGGACCAACAGAAAGTACAACTTTTACCTGTTGCTATCCTATTCCTACACAACTAGAGGCAACAATAAAGTCAATTCCCATTGGTTGTCCAATCTCCAACACACAGGTTTACATTTTAGATAACTATCTCCAACCTGTCCCGATTGGTGTAGTAGGAGAATTACATATTGGGGGTGCAGGATTAGCCAAAGGTTATCTTAACCGTCCCGAATTAACCCAAGAGAAGTTTATCCCTAATCCTTTAAGTAATTACCCAGATTCTCGTCTCTATAAAACAGGAGATTTAGCGCGTTATTTACCCGATGGTAATATTGAATATGTAGGACGGATTGACAATCAAGTAAAAATTCGCGGCTTCCGCATTGAATTGGGAGAAATTGAGGCGGTACTTAGTCACAATGAGATGGTACAGTCTTCTTGTGTGATTGTTCGTGAAGATAATCCGGGGGAAAAACAGTTAGTTGCCTATATTGTGCCTAAGCTAGGAGTAAACCTAACAAGTGGCGATTTGCGTCAATTTCTTAGCCATAAATTGCCCGGTTACATGGTTCCGAGTGCCTTTGTGCTGCTGGAGTTTTTGCCTTTAACAGCTAACGGAAAAATTGATCGTCGTGCATTAAAAGCTCCTAGTAATACCAGTGATTCAGACAGATTTATTGAAGCGCGTAATCAGTTAGAATTAAACCTCGTGCAAATCTGGTCAAAAGTGCTAAAGATTGACAAAATTAGCGTGCATGATAACTTTTTTGACCTCGGTGGTCATTCCCTTTTAGCTCCTTATTTAATCACCCAAATTAAAGAACAGTTAGGCAAGGAAATTGCCGTAACCACACTGTTTCAAAACCCAACTATTGAACAGTTAGCGACCATTATCCAAACCGATTCAGATTCCTCTAACCAGTCTTGTTTGGTTCCCATTCAACCCCAGGGTTCAAAGCCACCTTTCTTCTGTGTTCCAGGCGCCGGGGGACGACCATTTTATTTTTACCATTTAGGACGTTATTTAGGAAAAGATCAACCTTTCTATAGTTTTGAAAATGATCTCTATCAACAGTTTGGAGAAATCACTCGTATTGAGGATATAGCCAGTATTTATCTTAAAGCCATGCAAGATTTACAACCCCAAGGACCCTACTTTTTGGGAGGACATTCCTACGGTGGTAATGTGGCTTTTGAAATCGCTCAACAGTTGGTTAATCAGGGTCAACAAGTGGCATTACTAGCAATCATTGATTCTTCAGCACCCACTTATAAAGACAAACAAATTTTGCTTGATTATATTAATTGGGATCATGCGCGATGGTTAGCTGAAGTCAGCAAAGGTATCGAAGTTTATTTAGATAAAACCATCGATATTTCCTATGAAACTCTTCAACTCTTAACAGTGGAGGAACAATTAAAATACGCCTTAAACTTTTTTAAACTGGCTAATATGCTTCCTCCCAATGCGGAAACTAGGCAGCTTGAAAAAATTGTCCAAGCCTATAAAACTAGCTGTTTATGTCTGATTGATTATCTCCCTAAACAGATTTATCCTGGTAAAATTACGATTATACGGGCCAGTGAGGAATTATCTGATGATCCAAATAAAGATTTAATAGCTGGAGATTGCGAGGATTCCTCTTTAGGCTGGAGTGAATTTTCTACAGAGCCAGTTGAGATTCATTTCGTACTAGGAAATCATGTCTCGATTATGGTAGAACCCCATGTCCAGATTTTAGCCGAAGAGTTAAAAGTTTGCCTTGAGATTTGATACCAAACCCGTTTTTAAGACTATGATTAACTCCCAATCCAACTTGAAAAACCCAGTTAAGTACCTAAGCAAAATTAGTTACACATTTCGATAAAGCTTTTGCCTTTTGCCTCTTGCATGAGTGCCTATCTTCACTAGGAAATTTATTTTGCAAGACTACTTATCAATTGTTTCTCCCCAATCTCCTCTATCTTTTAAACAGGATTTAATCTAAGAACTGACGATTTTCTACAAGTTGTGTGAACGGTAAGACTAATGTAGAATGCTGCAAGGCATCTGATTGCTAGACAGCCGATTTGTATTCTTTTGCCTTACCATGGATTTTATATGACTGAAATCCCGACCAACCAATCCAACTTAGTGATTTTAGGAGTCTCATCAATGACGGAAACTACTGAAACGGCCATTCCCAAGGATTTTCTCGGAATTAATCCCACAGAAATCAACAAAAAACTTGTCTCCTGGGGAATTTCTCTAGATGAAGTTGTTCAAAAACTTGCTTCTCTGGGACTCCCCGGCATTATTTTCATTATTGCTATTGCCGCATCCAGCACTACTGCCTATCCTGCGATTTACGCACTTTTAGGGTTAGGCGGTCCGCTGGGACTAATTGGTGGACTTGGGGTCTTAGGCATCTCTACCATTATTGGCGACATTGTGACAGGTTATGGCATTGAGGCACTGCTTAAAACGGTCTATCTCAAACGTCGTGAAACAGAAACTCAAGAATATCTCATCAATGAGGTGGAAGGTTTACCAATTTCTCAAGTTCTAAAACTTAACCTGAAAAAGGCTATTGAAGTCGAAATTACTGCCGAAGAACCCGTTGCTCCCAAAGAAGTCGAAATTGCTGAAGAGTAGTTTTAACTTAACTAAGCACTTTCTCCCTCCTCTACCCGGCTGTCTCCACCAGCCAATTGACTTGTTTAGCAAACCCTAAATACAACAAAAAACCGCCATAAATCTTACTCCTGCTTGACTTATGGCGGTGGTTTATTTCTGTCTGAATTACTGAAAGCAATCTTGAAATTAATTAACTATCTTCCCAGTCAGAAGGCCATTTCCAAGTCCAAACGGGAGCGGGTTCAGAATCGGGGGGGGAATCGGGGGTCGGAGCCTCGTCTTGGTCCGCCGATAAAAAACGAGCAAAGAAGGGGATTGCTTTACTTTGTTCGCTATTAGGATAATTCATGGTCATTCCTAGTTTTGAGTGGCAGCTTTTTCAAGATAGCTGCGATTACCCTGTGATAGTAACATATATTGCCGTCTTACTCAAGTCAAATACTCACCTTACCCGCACTTTCATGGGTGACACTTATAGCGGTATTCAGAGTCATGAGGTGCGACGATTTTCTTCCCTGTCCCCCGCTCCCCATTCCTAATTCAAAAGCGATAACTTCTGTCCCTCACCAGATATGATAATATAGATTGATGGTTATAGGTTAATTGATAAAAACTTTTTTTACCATTAAATTGGGCTGTTAGTTGAACCTCTAAGGGAAATTTATCGGTATCTAAGCAAAAAGCTGTGGCTCCTTTTTTTCTATCGCCTCAGCCACGCGGTCAATATCTAGTGCCTTAACAGGAGTTTGGCAAGCATTGCTATAACCCACTTCTCACTTCCCACTTCCCGCTCTACTAAGCCAAATCGTGTTAAACTAATGTAGTTTTTTGCCGAAAGAGTTAAGTGAGTTTAAAAATGGATAAAAATGAATGGATTGCTAGATTCGATGATTTAATTTGTAGTCCTTCGATTCGAGAGTTTTATGGTGAAAGAGAGTTTTTTAATGTCGGTTATTGGCTCTCCCATACCCAAGATCAACAGGAAGCATCCTCCACTCTGATGGAGAAACTTTTAGAATTTATTCCCAACAAACAGGGAACAATTCTTGACATTGGCTGTGGTTTAGGAGCAACTACCCATTATCTTCTCAAATATTATCCATTGACAGCAATTGTGGGGATTAACATTTCTCCCACACAAATTGCCAGAAGTCTCTTGAATTTTCCCGAAGGTAAATTTCTGTTAATGGACGCAGTAGAGATGGATTTTGCCGATGATTCTTTTGAGCAAATTATTTGTGTAGAAGCGGCTTTTTATTTTAATACTAGACAGCAATTCCTACAAGAAGCTTGGCGAGTATTAAAGCCGGGGGGAACCTTAATTCTCTCAGATCTGAGTTTTGCCACAACAGAACTTTTAGGGGATTGGACAGTTCCCCAAGCAAACAGGGTCAAAGATATTGCAGAGTATCAAAATCTTTATCAACAGGCAGGGTTTAAAGATGTTCAATTTGTCGAGGTGACGGAGGAGTGCTGGTTCAGACATTTTCGCCATCTTAAATCTTGGTTAACAGAGGAATTGCAATCAGGAAAATTAGACGAAGAAACCTATAATTTAAACATTAAGGCTCTGGATAATTTGCTAAGTTCCTCGTCCATAACTTATTGGTTAGTTGCTGCCCAAAAGCCAGTCAATATGCTGTAATAGCTGTAAGTTTTTCTGAAATTTTTGGAGACAAAAAAATGTTTGATTCCTTATCGGGTAAAAAAGTCGTTATTATTGGTGCAAGCTCCGGGATTGACCTAGCGATTGCCGAAAAATTGCTCTCCCTGGGGGCAAAAGTGGTGCTTTCCCATGCTTCTCAAGAGAAATTAGCTGCCGCTGTTGCCCTAATTTCCGGGGAGATTGAAGCCAAAACTGTTAATTTTTTAGAAGAAGATTCTGTTAATGCCTTTTTTGCAGAAATTGGCAACTTTGACCATTTAGTAGTAACCTCTCTGGGAGACAGAAATATGCCGCGAGCCTTATTAACTGAAATGACCACAGAAACGGCCCAGGGAGGTATGGATAAATTCTGGGCCACCTTTTTAGCAGTGCGTGGCTCCCTGAAAACTTTGGCCAAGGACGGTTCTATTACCCTGACATCAAGCGTCACTATCTTCAAATATTCCAAAATGGGCGGAATTTCTGTCATAGCCGCCGCTAATAGTGCCGTAGCAGTATTTGGACGCGCCCTCGCCCTAGAACTCGCTCCTGTTCGCGTTAACGTTGTTGCCCCCGGATTAATAGAAGATACAAGTATCTGGAGCAGTCAAAGTGATTCGGAACGCTCCGACCTGAGCAAATGGGCGGTTTCTGCTCTACCTGTCGAACATTTAGGGCAACCCGAAGAAGTCGCCCTAGCAGTATTGAGTTTGATTATCAACCCCTATATGACAGGTGTGGTTTTACCCGTGGACGGTGGAGTTACTCTTTAATCCCTAACGGGATTTCGACCCTCAACCCGGGAAAGTGATGCTAAATCCTGTTTAAAAGGTCTAGGGGGGAGTGGGAAGTGGGTTTTTAAAGTTGCATTAAGGGTTGATCGTAGTACACAAGTTCTGTAGTATGCGATCGCTTGTCAGCCGCGCTCGATCATTGAAAATCTAACATAGAACTTGTAGATTTTTCTACCCATCCTAGCCGATTTTTTACGTTGTAAACTGCCAGTTTTACCATATTCATAGTCGCAGATATTCTGTAAGGATTTGCTGGCTTTTTAGGGTTAGGACTTATTGTAACGACATTTCCACTCCAAAGATCACTACCAGTTGCCCAGTCTAATCCAGCCAACAATGAAATTTTAGCACTATCAAAACTGTTGTTATTTTCATCGTAAATATCATACAACAAGTACCCTAATATTTCTAAGCCTACGCTACGCCCTAAAATACAACTTATCTGAAATTTAGTTAACTGATCAACAGTTAATTTATCTGTGCTATTCTCCGCTATTGCTCTAGTTTGAGAACACTCAGAAAAAAACTGATTTAAACCTTTAGATAAAGCCTCAGATGATTCTTCAACGCTTATCTCTGTTAAATCAGAATTAATGTCGTTATCAAATGCTAAACTTACTAATTTTGCCACATAGTTAAATGTATAAACAATCTTCTTTTTTAACGAAGTTTGATCTTTGATAGCTTCTGTTTTACCAGCAAACATAGACACTTGATGGAGTAAATTTTTAGTAATACCCACCCGTCCTTCAAATTCCCCAAAGGAGAGAAGTAATGATTTATCTAAAGGCCTTGTTTGAGCCATATCTCTAAAATCAGTTTGGCATTGTCTAAAATCCCCTTCCAATACCAAAGTAATAGGAAAATCATTATCACCGATTAGTTCACCCTCAGAATTCGTAATCAATTCGTGAATAGCGCGTTTACGATGTTGACCATCTGTAATATCTAATTTGATTCCACGTCCGATTATAACCAAGCATAGCCCACGAGCAAGATCGATCAGCTTAATTTTTTCTGGATCAACATTAGCTGTTAGAGTTCCTAAAATCCATGGTTTATCTTGTTTAATCCGCTTAAGGATATATTCTTTAACTTCCTCTGTATGTCCTTGAACCTCTGGGCGATTTTTTCCTGAATCGGGATCGTTCCCTGTAGATGGCTTTGCTTGGAGCAAGGTTGGTAAATCATGAGCGGGAACGTTTATTTGAACCATTTTTCGTTTTCCTTGTTGGAAAACTAGCCCAAGATAGCATTTCTCTCTGTAATGCTCAGAAAAGTAGTATTCCAGTACCTGATTCAGTTGTTGAGTCAAATCTGAAGAATGAGGTGCAATATCAGACATAATAGAAAAAAACACCAAAAAACACTCAATAATCATATATTATAGCAGTTATCTTAATGATGAGGCACGAAGTTTTCGTTTTGGGGAATAGGGAACGCCAGAATAGGGAACAAGGAACAGCAGCTGATCGCCCAAGGATGATGCCAAATCCCGTCATACTTCATCTTTAGGCGAAACTCTGTAGTCATCCTTGAGACACTCAGTATCGAGAGAAATACGGACTTTTTATGACAGATACCCTCAAATCAGATAAGTCGCCTATCCGTACTATTGCGGAGTTTGTCGAGGATTTAAATTATTTAACTCAAGAAATACAGGAATTATACTGTGCAGATACTATTCCTTGGGTTGTGGGAGTATCATGGGGAAAAGATAGTACAAGTATATTGCAGTTGATCTGGAATGCGATCGCTGCCTTACCATTAGAGAAGCGACACAAAACCATTCATGTCATCACTACCGATACTTTTGTTGAAAACCCAATTGTTTCTACTTGGGTACGCAGATGTATTAGACAGCTTACAGAAGCGGCAAAACAGCAACAAATGCCTGTTAAATCGCATCTACTGCATCCTGAAGTTGACGCTACTTTCTGGGTTTGTTTGATAGGAAAAGGATATCCTGCTCCAAGGCACGGCTTTCGTTGGTGTACTGATCGCATGAAAATTCAGCCTGTCAATAACTTTATTCGCAATTTAGTCAGAGTTCATTGTGAAACTATTGTTGTGCTAGGAATTAGGAAGGCTGAAAGTCAAGCGCGAGCAATCACCATGAAAAAACATGAAATAGGTAGAGTTCGTGACAGATTAAGCCCCAATGGACGTTTAATCAACTCTTTGATTTATACTCCCATAGAAGATTGGCGTACTGATGAAGTATGGATGTACTTAATGCAGTGGGAAAATCCCTGGGGAGGAGATAACAAAGAATTATTAGCAATGTATCGAGGAGCGACTGCGGATAATGAATGTCCCCTAGTGGTAGATACTTCCACTCCTAGCTGTGGAGATTCGCGCTTTGGTTGTTGGGTGTGTACGTTGGTGAATAAAGATAAATCGATGGAGGCAATGATACAGAATGACGAAGAAAAAGAATGGTTACAACCACTTTTAGAGCTTCGCAACGAATTAGACTTAAAAAACGACAGAGAAAGGCGAGATTTTCGCCGTATTTATGGCAAGGTTGAACTTTTTGGTTCAGACAAGATCGAACCCATACCGGGCCCTTATACTAAACAATGGCGAGAATATTGGCTAAGACGGGTATTAGAGGCTCAGGAGAGCGTGCGTACTAATGCACCGGAGGACATGAAAGATATTACCCTAATTACCACGGAGGAACTCAGCGAAATTCGCCGGATTTGGAGGGAAGAAAAGCACGAATTTGATGACCAATTACCGAAGATTTATAAACAAGTGACTGGAGAAACTTTTCAAGACCCGCGACCGGGAGCGGATAATAATCTTTTGGGGAGTGAAGAATGGGATATACTCGCGGATATCTGTGCCGAGGATTCCATGCACCTAGAATTATTGGCTAAACTGATCGATACGGAACGTCAATATTTTCTCAAAATCTCTCGCAAGGGTATTTACAAAGATCTAGAAAAATGCTTTGAATCTAGTTCTCGTAGTAAAGAGGAAGCGATCGAAAATGCCCGTTATGTCTATGATCTAAAGAATGCCGCTCAAAGTGGCAATATTGCTCAGGTGAAAGAACAACTAAAAGAGAGTTTTAGTGAACCGGAAAAAGACCCGCAAAAACAGTTAACTTGGGCCAGCATGAAATTCCCTACAACCGATGAGGAGGAGGAATAACGGGTTTATTTTACCCGTAAACGTCCCTGGATTTTCCCGGCCGCATTTCCCCTATCTAGTCTTTCGAGTTGACAATCAATAAAATTACTGTTTCCCGACGACGCGATGAAACCCTACCAAAAAATTCCTATTCGTGAATGCGGGGAACCCCTAGTACCTATACCCGCAGATAAGTTTGTTATACCTTCTCCCCACGCTTACGAGAAATTAGGGGCTAATTATCGGGGTAAATCTCCCTATTTTTTGCGACAAGGGGTGTTAAATGCTCTGATTGAGGCTCAAAACCGTCTGCAAGTCTATCAACCTGGTTGGCAAATTTTGATTTTTGATGCCTATCGACCAGTGGAAGTGCAACAATTTATGGTCGATTATAGTTTTCAGACTCTCCTAGACACAAGAGGATTAGCCAAAGAGAAACTATCGGAGGCAGAAAGTCAAGGGATTTTAACAGAAGTTTACACTATTTGGGCGGTTCCCAGCGATAATGCCGCCACCCCGCCTCCCCATAGTACCGGAGCGGCGATCGATATTACCCTAGTTGACGAGAAGGGACAAGCCATCGACATGGGGGGAGAAATCGATGAGATCGGAGAGCGATCGCATCCCGATTATTATATCGCCGCAAAAAGCCCGCGAGAACAGAGTTATCATCAAAAACGAGTTTTATTGGCTAAAGTGATGGAGGAGGCGGGATTTAGCCGACATAAGGGGGAATGGTGGCATTTTTCCCTAGGGGATCAGATGTGGGCCTGGTCGCTCGATCGAGCCTACGCCATCTATGGCAGAGTGGAGGATTAGGGAGATAGCTGTTGGGGGTAAACTCAAAGCCACCGGTCTAGATAAATACTGATATACTAACAAAAGAAGACTCAAAGCTTACACCGACTCCCGATCAACGATCGCCAAAATTTGATCAACAAAAGCTTGGTGATCAACCACGGGTTTAGAAATATAACCATCGGCCTGACTCTGCTTGAGAAAATTCTCTCGATCGCCCTCCATAGCGTGAGCGGTGACGAGAATAACAGGTAAATCGGCGGTTTCGGGGTTAGCTTTGAGAATTTGGCTGATTTTAATACCATCTACCGCTTTCCCTTCATAGACACTATGGGAGAGGGAGACATCCATTAAGATCACGTCCGCTTCCTTGTCCCGAGCAATACGAAGCACTTCCTCCACGTCTTCAGTCCCTTTAACCTCTAGACCACCTCGTTTGGTCAAAATTTTGGCAAAAACGCGAAAATTAATCGGGTCGTCTTCTACAATCAAAACAGTCGTCATAGGGATGCTCAGGGATAAACAAGGTCAAAACGGGCAAAATGCCTTATGATTCACAGCTAGACAGATTGAAAACGAGAGACTCATGGCCAAACAACTGGATTTCTTAGCTAGTGGTCAAATTATACCCACGGCTTTACACCAAGAGATGGAACGCTCCTATCTAGAATATGCCATGAGTGTGATCGTGGGGCGAGCGTTGCCGGATGTACGGGATGGCTTAAAACCAGTACATCGTCGCATATTATACGCTATGCACGAACTGGGTTTAACCCCCGATCGCCCTTTTCGCAAATGTGCGCGGGTGGTGGGGGATGTCTTGGGTAAATATCATCCCCATGGCGATCAGTCAGTGTACGAGGCACTGGTTCGTATGGTACAGGATTTTTCCAGTCGTTACCCACTTTTATCGGGCCATGGTAACTTTGGTTCGATCGATAACGACCCCCCAGCAGCCATGCGTTATACAGAAACCCGTTTGGCCGGCATCGGTGATCAGGCGGTTTTGGGGGGAATTAGCGAAGCTATCGTTAATTTCAACAGTAATTTTGATAATTCTCAACAGGAACCCGTTGTTTTACCCGCTCAGTTACCGATACTCATTCTTAATGGTTGTTCAGGTATTGCGGTGGGGATGGCGACTAATATTCCTCCCCATAATTTAGGGGAAGTGGTGGAAGGTTTAATCGCTTTGATTGATAATCCCGATTTAAGCGAGGAAAAGTTAGTAGAAATTATCCCCGGGCCCGATTTTCCCACGGGAGGCGAGATTTTAGATGATACCGGCATTCGGGAGGCTTATCGCACCGGTAGGGGGATTATTCCCGTGCGCGGAGTGGCGAAAACTGAAACAATTATCATTGAGGGCAAGCGCCGAAGGGAAAGGACGGCAATTGTGGTTACTGAGTTGCCTTTTCAGGTGAATAAGGCGGCATGGATTGAAAAAATCGCCGAATTAGTTAATTTAGGGAAACTGGAGGGAATTGCCGATATCCGCGATGAAAGCAATCGCGAAGGCATTCGGGTGGTGATTGAATTAAAGCGGGAAAGTCAACCGCAGCAGGTTTTGGCGGCTTTATACCAACAAACGGCCCTACAGACTAATTTTGGGGCGATTATCCTCGCTTTGGTCGATAATCAACCCCGGCAGTTATCTTTAAAACAAGTTTTACAGGAATTCTTGCGCTTTCGAGAAACAACTCTCACCCGTCAGTATGGCGATGAGTTGCAACAGGCCAGCGATCGCTTACACCTAGTCGAGGGTTTATTATTAGCTTTGCAGAATATCGATCGAGTGGTGGATATTCTCAAAAATGCCCCCGATGGTACGACGGCTAAGTACCGTTTTCAGGCAGAATTGGGCATTAGTGACGCTCAAGCTGATTCTATCTTGGCTATGCCCCTACGTCGTCTAACCGGTTTGGAAAGACAAAAATTAGAGACGGAAGCGACGGAATTACAAACAAAAATTCAACAGTTGGAAACCCTCCTCCATAACCGTCAGGAGTTTCTCAAGTCTCTGAAAAAAGAATTGCGCTCTTTAAAGAAAAAATTCGCCGATAGCAGACGGACAAAAATTCGCACTGGAAAGTCGGGAGCAGGGAGCAGTCAGAAGGGAGCGGGGACAAAGGAGCAGTCAGCAGGGAAGAAACAGGATTCTGTGGTTAAAAAGCAGGAGTCAGTCCCGATGAAAAATTTTTCACCCCCACAGATGAAAGAGGTTTCCTTCCCCACACCCCACACCCCACACCCCACACCCTCTTTCGAGGCAGAAGTTAAAAAACAGGAGAATAAAGTTAAGAAAAAGTCTGAGAGTGAGAATGCACCGAGTTTAAGCCTATTTACGCCCCAAGAACCCCCAGAAAATGCGATTTTATTGCTTGATGCCGAAGATAAAATTAGTTGGACGACACCAGAAGAGCGAGCGCCGGACCGAGGTTTAATTATCTATCAACAGGCGATCGAAAAACGGGAAAATTTCCTAGTTATCCTCGATAATGCTAAAGCTTACCCGATTGCTACCCGGGAAGTTCCTCCAAAAGACAATCAACCGGTGTTAATCGACCGTCTGCTGACCAAAACCGCCCAACAAGATTCAGAAGCCGTGTTAAATCAATTTTTCTTGACGGAACCTCAAAAAAATCAAGAATTGCTTTTACTGAGTCAACAGGGGCGAATAAAGCGGCTTCCCATCGATGAATTAGAGGGGGTTGGTAGTCGGGGTTTGTCCCTCATGAAATTGAAAGAAGACGATCGCCTATATGGTGCTATTTTTACTCACGAGGGCCTGGACTTAGCGATCGCCACCAGTAGCGGTCGGGTGTTGCGTTATCCCGTGCGCGAGGAATTATTGCCAATTATGGGTAAATCTGCCCAGGGTTTAGCAATTTTGCGATTGCGCTACGGGGAAAATCTAGCCGGCTGTGTTTCTCTCCCTCATCGGGAAAATCTGCTGCTGATTTCGGGATTAGGTTACGGGAAAAGACTGGCGATCGAGAATTTACGTCTATCACAATTAGGCGATCTTGGTTCACCCGCTTTACAATTCGTCAACAAACAGGATAGTTTAGCGGCCATGGTAGCGGCCCGGGAGGGGAGTATAGTGTTATTAAGTACCAATCAGAATCGAAAACTACCCTTAGAGGTAGAGACTGTGACAGTTACGGGTAAAGACGGGACAGGTTCACAATTAGTCAAACTCAACCCCGCAGAAAAAATTATCAAAGTACAATTGTTACACCGTCTCTAACAATGGCGAAAAAAACGAAAAATGTTGCCCGTAAACACCGAAATTGGCAAAGATGGTTAAAAATAACTCCGATTCTGGTTTTTGGGTTTATTATCCTTAATTTAGCGATTAATTTAGCCATCCGCTGGCCAATTAATCAACAAAAACCCATTGATGCCATCTTAGTTTTGGGGGGCAGCATTCGTCGGGAAATTTATGTAGCCAATCTAGCCCAGCAATACCCCGATATACCGATTTTAATTTCCCAAGGCTCGAAAGACCCCTGTATTTTATTACTATTTGAACGGGCAAAAGCGCCAAAAACTAACGTCTGGTTAGAAAAGTGTGCTGATTCTACCTTCGGCAATTTTTTCTTTGCCGTGCCAATTTTAAAACAATGGGGAGTACATAAAGTAAAAGTTGTCACCTCTCCCACTCATTTACCCCGCGCTAAATGGTTAGCAGAAATTCACTTGCAATCCCATGGTATAGCAGTAGAAATCGATGCAGTCCGAGAAATTGGTATCCCCGGTAATCACGAATCAAAGCTAAAAACTGGGTTAGATGTGACTAGAAGTATAATTTGGGCTTTTGTGGGACAATTAATCTATCCCCCCTGTTGGCAAGTCATTCCCTTAAATTCCGTTGATTTAGAAGCTTGGCACGATGAAGGTTTTCAATGTGAATCTCAAGGTAAGATCAGTTGACACTCCCCGCTCTAAAGAGACGGGGATTCTTGGTTCACAGAGATTACTTGCTTAGACAGAATTGCTTCTGAAAAAGTAGAGGTATTCTCTCCCCAAGCGTTTATTGGAT
>VYKO01000012.1_pt1 | contig 32907 bp, 26 predicted proteins | sample 5114561 | NCBI WGS metagenome assembly VYKO01 (sample SAMN12291811, study PRJNA351875) | freshwater metagenome | isolation source: freshwater lake | place: USA: Michigan, Baseline Lake | collected 2011-08-08 | reverse complement strand
GTGGTTGATTATCCCCATCCAGTCGCACAGTAGTATTATCCAGTGTTTCTACCCCCGGTGTCGCCACTTCGTAGGCAGTTAACCAACCGATAAGATTAGCGTGGGGTTTACCGTAGTTTTTGGCTCTCACCGCAGCTGCCATATAAACAACTCCTGCGATTAATTCAGCTTTTTTTAGCTGTGTCATTGACGGCGCTCGAATTCAGGACGAGTTAATCTATCACCATTTTCGAGAGGAGGAATAATATTAGAGGAAACTGTGTTAGTCGATAGCATAATTTTTGGCTCATCAAGAAACTACTATCAAGGCTTAAGTTTTCTTACCAGACTCAGTTAATTTATCGATTAGGTTAAGCTGTGTATCGAGAGCATCGAAGATATCCTATACTTATTTTACAGCGTTTCTGATCAAGATGAAGTATAACCTAATTTGGTATCGACCACCGACTCCCCACAAGGAAAACTTTGTACCTCATCATTAAGATAAATGCTAAATCCTTGAGTTCCTTATTTACCTTAAACCTTGCACCATGTTTGCTTTAGTTTCACTAGATAAAATCGAGCTACCGGCGGGGTCCTTAGTGAGATTACCTGCCACTTGGCTAGATTATCAAACTTTGTCTCGGCAAAGGGGCGACAATTCTCGACCTAAAATCAAATATCACAATGGAGAAGTCTTGCTTATGTCTCCACTTCCCAAGCATGGACGTGATGCCCATTTAATTGCTAATATTATCATCACCTTATTGGATTATCTGGGGCGTGAGTACGAGGCTTTTACTCCCGTAACCATGGAATTACCAGAAACAAGTGGTATTGAACCAGATTATAGTTTTTATATTGACCATTGGCCGGCTATAGCAGGGAAAGCCAGAATTGACTGGGTAAATGATCCTCCTCCCGATTTAGTATTAGAAATTGATGTCACCAGTTACTCGAATGTGGATGACTATCTGCCTTATCAAGTGCCTGAAATTTGGTTGTATCGTCAGAAAAATCTCTATATTTATTGGCTAGATAATCAAGAGTATATCCCTCGCCATCAAAGTCAATATTTTCCTAACTTTAACCTACAAAATCTAGTTTCTTTCTGTGGAGAAATTGCCGACAATCGCAATAGTAGTATGGCAATTCGTCAACTAAAACAACATCTCGAAGATTTTTATAAGTAGGGAGGCACAATTATTTGTAGGATGGGTTAGCGGTAGCGTAACATGAGCGGGCGTTGGGTTGAAGCATGAAACCCAACCTACGTTCATCTTATATTTAATTCCACCCACCTACTTAGTATTTAAACTAATTTTTCCCGCTTACAGCGTCTTTCATGGCAACAAAGTAAATCCCGAACCAAATTAAGCTGATTAGGGAAAAGTTACTTACTGTCAAGTTTCCCACTCCTGTCTCCTCTATTTAACCATGAATAATTTTAAAATACTGATCATCGGTTACGGTAATACTTTAAGAAATGATGACGGAGTGGGAGTGAGAATAGCCGAAATTATTGCCGAGGAGAATTGGACTAATGTGCAAGTCATCGCTACCCATCAATTGACTCCTGAATTAGCAGCCGATATAGCTGATGCTTCTCTAGTTATTTTTGTTGATGCGGTATTATCTAATCAAACTGATATCCGGATAGAAAAATTAGCAGCAGTTACCGAATGGAATAATTTAGGTCATGCAGAAAGTCCCGCTTCTTTATTAGCATTAACTCAAGCAATTTATCAACAAACTCCCAGGTCCTTGGGAATATTTATTCCTGCTATTAATTGTGAATTTGGTGAAGAATTATCAACAATAACTCAAAAGGGCTTGACAAAAGCGGTCAAAGCTATTAGGAAAATTATTACTTCTGAGGATTTGACTGAATACCAAAAGCAGGACTTTGATAATCTTCCGGCAGATAATTTTCAGGAATAGTGCTGTGATTGCCATCCCGGAGAGCCTTGTAGTGAGGAGACATAATTTCGATACCGACTTCGTTACATTTATCCTGAATATTTTGATGTAATTCAGAATAAATATACACCATTTTGCTAGGATGGTCGGTGTAGGCATTTAGCTGATAGCTGACATAAAAATCATCGAGACTGGTTTGCAAGACAAAAGGATCAGGTTCTGAGACAATAAATTTAGTGGCTAAGGCTGCTTCTTTCAGGGTTTCGTGAACCTTACGCCAAGGTAAATCATAACCGAGAGTGACTGTGGTTTGCAAAATTAAAGGCTGTTCGAATTCCCTTTGAGAAACGCTAAAGTTAATCACATTGGTGTTTAACAGCGATGAATTAGGAATCGTGATAATTCTATTAGCTGGTGTGCGAATGCGGGTGACTAATAATCCTTTTTCAATCACGTCTCCAATAACATCACCAATAGAAATTTTATCTCCTAGTTGAAAAGAGCGAGTATAGATGAGGATAATTCCTCCCACCACGTTAGCGATAGCAGAGGTAGAACCCAAGGAAAATAGCACCCCTAAAAATACCGACACCCCCTGAAAAGCAGGAGAATTAAATCCGGGTAGATAGGGAAAAGCGATGACTATAGCTAAGGCAATTATCAGCAGTGACAGTAAATTATAGGTTGGGTTTGCCCAATCGGGATAGAAACCATGAATTACTAAAGTTCCTCTTGACAATGCCGTGAAAAATGGTTTAATTGCTCTCAACAGATAGTGAGTTATAAAAATAATTAGCAGTATAATAAAAATATTGGGTAAATATTTTGCTATCTCTTGGGAAAAAACTTCCAAAGCACGGAAAAAGTATTGCAAAAAACCATCACCAAATTTTCTAGTCCAGGGAAAAAGCCGAAGGACAAAAGTTAAATAAAAATAGAGAATAGTTAAAATAATTAGAGTTCGGATAAATTGCAAAAATCTTAGGGAAAAAATTCCTATTGTCTGGGAACTAATAATCTCAAAATTTTGGAATACGACCCCAGGAACTAGGGAGGTGATTAATCTCTGAATCTGGGGAAAAACCCGCAAAGATATAAAAATCATCGTCCAGAAAATTAAGACCGTGGACAGGGTAGCACTTACTGTCAAAACTGCATCTTTTAAGAGGTTATCCGGTTGACGTTCTTGACGATAACGGACAATGGCCGCTTTAATCTTTGCTAAAGCTCGTTCGGCCAATACTTCTTGACTTACCGCGTGTAATTTGGCATCTTTAGAAGTAATAGTAGCAATAACCGTATCTCCCAAAATAATCGAAGGGTTTTTGTCTTCAGGATCGATTTTTATGGTTAAATCTTCAGGAGAAAGGGCATCGTCATCGGCAATTTTTTCAATTCTGGCTGTAATCGATTTCGCTCTTTCTTGCGCTGAAAAAGAACCTATTCCTTGCCGAATAGTAAAAAGTTCTTGATTATCAAGCATGACGGGAAAAACTTCTCCCAAAGTTTCCAGGGGTGTTTCCTGTCCTTGTTTAGCAGGATTATTCTGGGCCGCTATCATGAAGATGGGGGATAAAGTCAGTAACAAAACTAAACAAAACAGCCCTAAGTAACGCCAGATTTTTTTCATCTTCTAAGCCACAATTTCACAGGAGCGATCGAGTTTAATACCTCTTTTTTTCATCGTAGCATGGAATAGTTCTGTGGATAACACCTGTTCCACGGGATAAATCCCGGCTTTTTGGAGTTTTGCCGCTAAGATTAATTCTGCCACGCTGCCAGTTCCCCAACCCGCTGCTTGAGCAGTATTCTCGTGAAGCATAGTTGCTTGATAAACTGCTTTTTGCTGCCCTTGCCATCCGGCCACTTTTGCTAACATTGCTACCCCAATTCCCGAAAATTTATCGGTTACTTCTGTCATGCGATAACTAACTTGGGAAAAAAACTCGATTCCTCGATAACTTTCTACCCAAGCATCGGGAAAAATATGGGCAGTAATCCAAGTTAAATGATTATAAAAATCGGGAATAGAACCAAATTTTGTGATCACATTTTGCACTTGAAAAGATTCAGCAAAAGTATAGGTTTCTGGCATATCAAACCAATAAACACCAGTTTTACCTAAAGGAGCGGGAAAGTCAATTACTTCTCTAGCAGTATAGGGTTTAATCTCTTGCCATTGTCCCTCAATCCAGGCTAAAAAAGGCTTTTTTAAGCCGAGAAAAGTTGTCCGCATTACGGTTAATCCCGCACCTCCTGAACCGGCTACGGCATAATTTAAACGGATCGTTTCTACCCTATCTAACTGTTCCACTCCCTCTCGCACTATACTATTAGAAATACCGGGAAAAATTCCCGTATTAACCACGGCAGTTATTCCCGCTTTTATCGCTAATTCTCGATAGGGGATTAACTTTTGATAAAAAGAACGATGATCACTAACATCAATATAATTGACTTTTTCTTCGATGCAAATTTTTACTACCCTGCCATCGCGATAGTGAAAGGGACCAGCACAATGAATGACTAAATCACTATTTTTAATTGCCTGTCTAAGCTTGTCTATTTCTTCTAAATCCAAAGCCAAAAACTGCATTCTTGGCAGTAATTTAATGGCTTTTTCCTTGCGTCCGGTGATAATAATTTTAGCTGCAGTATGATTAATAATATCTAGGGCGACACTTTGACCAATGCGACCAGTGCCACCTAAAATTAAAACAGTTTTTTCCATGGCAACTATCAATAATGTTTGCCCTAGTATAGCATTCTCTTGGCAAGTTTGCCTATTTTTCAAGATGAAAAATTCAGAATAATCTCAACTTATTTACTGCGTCCTAGGGGCAAGAAAATGGTTAAAATCTCACCTTCTTCGGGTTTTTGACGCACAATAAATTTACCTCCCAAAGCTTGAAAAAGGTTTTTAGTCACCTTCATATTCAGACTTAAGCTACCAGTTTCTGGTTGAAACATTAAGACTTTTCCTAAAGCTTTGAGGGTAGGATTAGGCGATTTTACCTGAGTTTGGAACTGCATTTTTAATTGATTTCCTGCCATTGATATATCTACTTGCAACAGACCACCACTAGCCATACTGCGAGTACATTTTTCCACGACTCCATTTAACATTTGATCCAATAAATTCGGGTCGCTAATTACCGAAGGCAATTTTTTCGGTACATTAACTTCTAAATTGACATTGCGCCGTTTAGCCTGTTTTTGCCACCGGGGAATACTATCTTGAAAGACCTTTTCTAGAGCAATTGGAATTAATTGAATTGGTTTATCTCCCAGAGGATTAATACCCAATTCTGCGGCTCGGAAAATTAATTCCATGCGCTGAATTTGTTCACCACATTCTAAATCAATTGTTTCCAAATATTTCTGGACATCTTCCGTTATTTTTGCCCGTTTTAGTAATAATCGGGTAATGGTGCGAATGGTGGTTAAAGGGGTGCGAATTTCGTGGGTTAAAGCGCGCAATAATTCCAAATCACAACCCGATTCTAAATGAGAATTATCTTCCTCTGGGGGAGTGATTTCGGCATTGATAGGCGATTTCGTTTTTTTCAGGTCTAAATTAGGCTGGTTGGCTAAATTTTGCAGTAATTGGCGACTAAATTGGCTAACTAGACGATAATCCGGCGAGGGACTGCCATTAGCTTCGATAATTGCTTCTAAAGTCCCGATTTGCGGATAACGCAGATTAACTAATCGTTGCCGCAACTGCTGCCAAGCTTGCTGAGTGAGGACGGGATCAAAGGAAAATTGAAAAGAGGACAAACCCCACTCATCTTCGCCTAAAACCAGCAAAAGAGAGAAACTTTCGCTAAAAACCAGACAAAATCTTTCATTAGCAATCGGATCCGTTGGCAAGAGCGGCAATTCATGGATCTCCGTCGGGGAAATATCGGCGGCGGATTTTTCCTGAGAAGGCAATTGCAAACCCGGCCATTGTAAATGTTTTAAAGCTTTAACGGTAAAAACACCGAATTCAAAACCCGTTAAAGCCTTACTTTCTCTGACTAAAGCTGTCGGACCGGAGAGAATTAAACCCCGACCGGCGGCAGCATTATTTTGGTTTTGTAATAAGATATTTTCTAAAGCGGCGATCGCTGCGAACCATTCACTTTCCGCTTTCAGTTGCGCTCGCTTGAGCCATTCCGATAAATTAGGATAAAAAGCATTGGGGGTGAAAGTTTCCCGTTCCTGATGGTCAGTCGGCGGGAAAATATCGCTTAATTTCGGTAAAGACCCCTCTAACATCGTCTTCATCACTGACTAGATACAAATTCCTTACCTAGAATATTACCCCCGTCAACGCTCATCCCATAACGGTAAAACCGAACTCTATTGGCAGTGATATCCGCTTGACATCTCCCTGCGTTAAAACAACAGGGATTCTTTGTGGTGAATAGAAGCGGGTTGAAACTGCGCTTCTATTCGATTACGATATATTTTAGAAAGCCTATCTAACTTATATCGCTGTGGCACTGTCAAAGATGCCCTACCCACCTTATCTAGAGAAACCCCTAGCTGTGTGGCTACTTTTTTGATAATATTGGCTGCACCATTGCAATCAGCATTGATTAACTGACGATTAAAAGCTTTAAACAAACCTCTTTGAATTCTTTTACCTGATGACTGCCACCCTTCGGGTTTTTCACCGAATTTAGGTAGCAAATCATTATCTAAAAAAGAAGCCTTTGAGGTGTAGCTTTCCTCAGTCTCGATCAAATTAATCCCGTACTGTTCACACAATTGCTTAATACGTCCTTTCAGCTTGGCAGTGGGAACTTGAACAAATTCCTGATTAACTTTTTTCCCTAACTCAATAGAATCTTTTTGTCGTTGATTCCATCCAAAGACGATAGTAGAAATGTCATTGTTAAGACACCAATTAATAACAAACCTGGCGGCTTTATTAACGTTATCTCTCATTTGACGATGACGCTTTTCGGTTAAAATAGCCAATTCCTGATCCCAATACCCTTGTGGCTTACCAGTCTTAATTTGAGCAATTCGCTTGTTATACCATTGGTTTTGTGATTTAACTTTTCTCCCGTCAATAACAAAAGACTTGCCCGTATTAGAAACACAGGTTAACCAATTATTTAGCCCGTGGTCTATTCCTAGAACCTTATTATTAGGCTTGACTTTCTCTTGAGCGGGTTGCTCGTAAACGCACTCAAGATAAAAACTAAGATTTCTAGGAACAAGTCGAAACTCTTTGATGTCCTCAAATCTTAAATTAGAAGGCATTGGCAGATAAAAACTATCAATCCCAAACCAAGCTTTTACCTGCTCTCCCAAGGAAAACTTTAAGCCTTTTTCGGATTGCTTTACATACCGTGATGGATAGCTTACTACCGCCATTCCTCCTTTTTTTCGATATTTAGGCGGTTTAGGCTTGTTAGGTAACTGCCCTTTATTCCCAAGACTTAAAAGCCCTTTATAGGAAGAAAAAGATTCCGCTACATCATGAAGTAATTGTTGAGCGCAACATGACCGCAGATCTCGAAAATGTGGATGATTTTTCATTTGAGAATCCAGGTGGTATTTCTTGACGTATCGCCCCGCCTTAAAAAGCATCTGCCGGCAATAATAAAGACCACAGTTAGCCAGCTTGTTAGCTTCTTCGCAAATAAACTCTAAGATAGCCCTTATCTCGCTGTCTGCATGAATGAGAACTTGTTGAACTCCGTACATTTTGACTTACCTCCTGTATGGAGGATAAGTTGAAAATACACTAATTGTCAAGTGTCAAGAGTACAATGGAAGATTATAGAAGAAATCCTCATTCGGTAACACTGCTTAACTATCACTTTGTCTGGTGTCCAAAACGAAGAAAGACAGTATTAAAGGGAGACATTAAGTTGAGAGCGCCGTCAATTATTTTTGACCTGTGCCAAGAAAATAACTGGAGATTAATCGCCTTAGAAATCAGGCCAGATCCTATCCATCTATTCCTAGAGTCTGATCCTAGCTATTCTCCTTCAACAATAATTAAAAGAATTAAAGGGAGACTATCTCATCACTTAAGAAAAGAGTTCCCAGAATTGTTAAAGTTACCCACTCTGTGGACTCCTAGTTATTTCTGCTCAACTGCTGGTAACGCCTCTACGGAAACTATTAAAAAATACATTGAGAATCAAACTAATAAATGATACAGGGGGATAAATCCCCTTGTTCGCTCGACTACCATCCGTTTTAACGGATGGCTAACCCTCGCTCACGATTTTTAGGTTTTGAGAGCAGTTATCTTAATGGTGAGGTACAAATAGGTTACACTTCATCTGGATGAGAAAGGCTGTCAATCGGCTTAATGATTGGTAATATAGCTTAGCGAAATAGAGGCTTTTAAAGACTGCGTACACGGAGAATTAAAACAAGAATTACCCTCGAAAAGCCTATTTTTCCACTAAGTATTTATGCTCATTGCAAAGGTGAGATGCTCCCGTTGATTACCTATGCTGGTTGTGGGTTTAGTAGCTTAATTCAACCTCGATAAGTCTGATATTTAATTACATCTCCCCACTTATGTGTTTTTTTGTTACATTTAAGTATTTTTTGTTTATCTATGGTTATCATAGAGCAAGTTAAATTGTTCCCCAATTATTTCCCTAACCAACCAATCTTTGATCCCAAACCCTTTTGCCTTGACATTACGTCAATGAGAGGAACCATCGGCTCTTGGTTTGCCTGTTTAAGTGTTGCTTTCAAGCTAGGTAAACAGTTGAGTAGCGGTAACTGTTCAGCAATAGTTGGGTTCGGTTATTGACTATATTTTGCCGTGGGCAAATTCTGAGAATCAATCAGAACTAAGTACGCTTGAGAACGTGGAGTTATTCCCTGTCTCTGCTGCCTTTTGTCTGTCTTCCGAACCTGTCGCTGCTGCGGATTTGAGGTTCATTTATCCTTTGTCTGAGAGAGAGTAAAAAATATGCTGCACATTCATATTCTTCAGGATACGTTTTTCAAGTCTTCCACAGCTTTTTCTGAAACCCTTAATAGTGATCAGAAGTTCTTGATTCAAGCGGGAACTAAATTACCAATTAAATCCTATTTTCGCCAAAATAATCATTATTCTGTCAAGTTAGCCGAAGAACAAGGTTCAGTGGGAAAAGCGGGATTTTTCTTTGATGATCATGTACAAGTAGAAGAAATACGAGGAGTTTGGATCACCAATGTTGACAGTGATATTCTCAAGTCTAAAGATAACTTAAAAGCTGGGTTGGAAAAACTTAAAAATTTAGGTTTTAATACTCTTTATCTAGTAGTTTGGAATAAAGGCTATGTGTTTTTTGAATCACAAATTGCTGATAATATCTTCACTGCTAATGAAGAAAAAATCCAAAAAGTCAACCTTGAAAAAGAGTTAGTCGGTAGAGATATACTAGCAGAAATCATTGAGATTAACCAGACAGAAAAGTATAACTTTCGGATTATTGCTTGGTTTGAATATGGTTTAATGGTTCCTCTGGCTGCTCCCTTAGTTGCTCAAAAACCAGATTGGTTTATGCTTACTCATCAACAGGAAAATACAGTTGATGGTGATGGGAATTGCCGCTTAAATCCTGCTCATCCTGAAGTTAAAGATTTTTGGATTAGTATCATTCGTGAAGTGGTAAGAAACTATGAAATTGATGGTATTCAATTAGATGATCACTTCGCTATTCATCACGCAAAACTCTTGCCTAATGGTACTAAAAATTTTGATTTTAGTATGGGGTTTGACTCCTTTACCATCAAACTTTTTCAAGAGGAAACTGGTTCAGTTAGTCCCTTAAGCAATCCCCAATTAGCGAAATTTAAAGATTGGCGTAAGGAGAAGTTAACTCAATTAGTGCGATTGATTTTTAAAACCATTAAAGCGGAAAAAGATGATTGTATTCTCTCCATTTCTCCCAATCCTTTAGGATTTTCTGTTGATCATGCTTTAGCTGATTGGAAAGCCTGGGAAAAGGAGGGATTAATCGAAGAACTGGCATTACAAGTTTATCGTCCAAATCTGCCTATTTTTGAAGGCGAAATCGATAAATCAGGGGTAAAAGCAGCGCGGGAACATATTCCCACCGTCATCGGTATTCTCACTGGTTTAAGACCCAGTGATAGACGAGTAAATTTCCAATTAATTCAAGCACAAACTCAGGAGACTCGTGAGCGAGATTTTGCTGGTTTTGCCTATTTTTTCTATAGTAGTTTATTAGACCATATTCCCACCACAGAAACTGTGGCTGACAGGGAGAATAAATTGGCTCAAATTCTTGCTACAGATCAATTTGTTTGACTCTTTATCTCTTGTTATATAGGGATTATTTTTTAAGTTTATCGTCCCTCCTAGTTGTTAAAATTAGGAGATTTTTTGGTAGTTATTTTTATTTTAATTGCTATTAAGAAATATTACAAAATTCGCAAAACTTATTGACAGTTAAATAATTCAAGCAATATGCTTAGATGTAGAGTTAAATAACTTAAAACAACCCTTTAATTTTATGAAGGAACAATCTAATGTCAACCTCAACTGAGACGAGTTTTCCCAACGAATTGATGCCTAACTTATTTATAGGTATGACGGGTTCTGATGTAGAAAAATTGCAACAGAAATTACAAGAGTTAGGTTTTTATAGTGGACCCATTGATGGTCTTTTTGGTCAAGGAGTTGAACAAGCTGTCAAAGATTATGAAGACAGTAGACTTCTTCCATTGATAAACAGTTTGTTAATCGTCTAATTCTCATTAAAGGACATAGTTATTGTTATGGTTCGTGTAGTTGAAAATACCGCAGGCAAAACAAGAGATTTGCCAATTGCTTCACGCCTCAAGCAAATATTATCATTTGCTGCCTCTGTGGCTGGAATTGACGAGGTTAGAGTTGAGTCAGGTGGTCAATGTGCAATCGGTACTTGTAGTAAGCGGGTAGGGAGTACTCGACATGACTTAGGCAATGCTGCTGACTTAGACCTGATAAAAGATGGTCGTGTTCTTAAATTTACTGATTCAAATGATTTGCCTTTATTTGAGGCATTTGTTGAAGCTGCGGCAAGTTTTGGTGCTACTGGAATCGGTGGAGATGTTGGTTATATGGGGCCAACAAGAATTCATGTTGGCTTTGGGAGCCGTGCTACTTGGGGAGGAAATGCTGGCAGAGGAGCGGCTCCCAGTTGGCTAGAAAATGCTGCTACAAAAGGTTGGAATAACCCACTTTCCTTCCCAAACCCTCAAAATGGTTCATCTCTGTTTTCAGTTAACGCACGTAGTGGGCTAAATCTCAGATCTGGCCCTAGCCAAAGCTTTAAAATTATTAGAACACTTTCCTTAGGGACTATCCTTACGATACAAGGATTTGATGGAGCAGATCAAGAATGGGCTCAAGTTGATCTTGAGGGCGATGGCGTTATCGATGGCTATGTATTCAGAACATTTTTAAAACCAGTGCAAGAGGGATCACTGCGAGTGATGGCTTTTTCAGATCAGGCAAACATTGAAGAAGAGGAAGAAGGTTGTGCTGCGGATAATCCACAAGGTTTCACAGAGGAGTAAGTAATGTTATCTAAGTAGTGAAAGCTAGTTTTCGCCACTATTGCCATTTTAGGTAATACAAATTCTTGTCAACTATAACTGTAAATTTTGCAAGCCTTTAGTCCATTTTTGCTATGAGTATTCAAGACGACATTGTTTGGTTTAAAGACCAATTTCAATCAGATATCCTCGCCGCTATTGATAATACACCTTTCCGCCTTGAACTATTAGTGGCGATCGCCTTACAAGAAACTGGCTATCTCTGGCGTAATATTTACAAAAGAGAAAGTGTAGCAAGAACCCTAGAGCTTTGTGTTGGAGACACAATCGGTGCGCCTGATAGAACCGCCTTTCCAGTTGATAGAGCGGCACTGGAAGCAAAACCGAAAGGCAAAGAGATGTTTCAAGTTGCTCGTCAAGCACTTGAAGATATTGCCTTGTACAATAATGACTTCAAAGTTGCCGCCAGAAACCCAGATAGATTTTGTCGAGGCTTCGGCATCTTTCAATATGACCTACAATTTTTCTTAACCAATCCAGATTATTTTTTAGAAAAACAGTGGTACGAATTTGATCAATGTTTAGCCCGATGTGTTGAGGAATTAAAATCAAAATTAATCAGCACCTATGGCAAGGATAAAACCAGCTTGACTGATAAAGAAATGGTCTATGTAGCTATTGCTTATAACAGGGGAAGTGTTGATTTTAGCCGAGGCTTTAAACAAGGCCATAAAGATAGCAGTGGCAAGTATTACGGTGAGTATATCTGGGAGTATTTGCAATTAGCCAAAGGTAGCTCCACCAATACTCAACAATACCGAGTTAATGCTCGATCGGGTTTAAGACTCCGCTCTGGGCCTGGCACTAATTTTGATACCATTGAGTTACTTCCCCTTGGTCGTCTCGTTTTTGTTGGCAAAAGACAGGGCGAATGGGTTGAAGTAGATTTGCAAGGCGATGGAGTTATTGATGGCTTTGCTTTTGCTAGTTATTTGGCTCCAGTTTAGTTACTTTTTTAACTTTCTTGATTTTTAAGGAAATTAGTCCTATGGCACAGGGAAAAGTTACAGCCAGCACTTTAAATTTACGCACGGCTCCTAACACAGCAAGTAGCACTTTAGCAAGTTTACCGACAGGAAAGGTTGTTGATATTCTTAGCACCGTTACAGGAGGCAATTACCCCGTAAGTAGTGGAACTTCCAATCAATGGCATAATGTTCGTGTCGATGGCCAAACAGGTTTTGTAGCCGCAGCCTTTATTCAACCTTTGGCTCCCCCCGGAACCTTACAAGGCAATATTGAATTGGCTCCCCCCGGATTAATTGGTTTTGATTGTGCAAGCAAGTTAAATCCGACATTAATTAGTAAATTTGCCAATGACCCTAAAATTTTTCGTTATTGTTTGCGCTATCTTTCTTTAGGAACACAACAAACAAATGTTGATTTAAGCCGTCAAGAAGCGGAAGACATTTTAGCATCAGGATTAGCTCTTAGTCCCGTTCAGCGAGTCCGCACATCAGGTTGGATTCCGACAGGTTCTTTAGGAACGACGACAGGTCAAAATGCTGCTAATAATGCAGTTTCCGTCGGTTTTCCGGCAGGAATTAATGTTTGGTTAGATTTAGAGGGCGTGAAGTCAGGGACTTCTGCAAGTAATGTTATTGCCTATTGCAATAATTGGTTTAATGAAGTTGCGGCCAAAGGTTATGTTCCTGGTATTTATGTTGGTGCAAATGCAATTCTCACAGGAACTCAACTAGCTAATTTAAAGTTTCAACATTACTGGAAATCAGGAAGTACAGTTCCAAGTATTCCAGGGCGGGGTTATCAGCTAATTCAAACCATCCCTAATCCTCCGATGGGTGAACTAAGGCATGGTATTCACATTGATTACGACGAGACCCAAACAGACAGCCTCGGTGGTCAAGTGATTTGGCTAAGTCGCTAGTTTTTTTTCAATCCCTCAATTTTTCATTGATTCAATTCAGGAGTAAACCAATGGCTCGTACTGGACAAATTACCGCAAGTACCCTTAATTTACGCACATCTCCCAATACTTCAAGCACTATTTTATCTGCTTTTCCTACGGGAACTCTCGCCGAAATTTTAGATACCGTAACCGGCGGAAGTTACAGTTTACCGGCGGGGGGAACATCAAATCAATGGCACAAAGTAAAAGTTGCTGGACAAGAAGGTTTTTTAGCCGCAGCATTTATTATTGATACGGGGAATCCAGACGGGACTAGCAAGGTTCTTGACGCAATTTTCAAAGTTAATGCTGGTCACATCTATTACCGGGCAAAAGATATTACTGGAGATGGCAGGGCTGAAACTTTTTGTAATTGGTTTGCCGCCGATGTCTTAGATCAATTAGGAATTGGTTTGCCTCGCTTAGATGCTAGTGCAGGTTCCTATGTTGAACCCCATCCTATTTATGGAAATAATACGCCTTTTAAACCCTTTTCTGCGGAAGCTTTGTTTACTTTTTTTCAAAATCAAAATGCGAGTGCAACAGGGACGTGGAAATTAGTGAGTTCCGACACTGCCGATAAAGCTTCTGCTCAAAGTGCAGCTATTAGCATTGCTAAAGGCGATAAAGTTGTAGTTGCTTCTTTTCCTGGAGTGCGTGGTAGTCGTCAAGGTCATATTGCTATTGTTCGTCCTGACAGTTCGGCTAGTGTCAGAATTGCTCAAGCAGGTCGTGTCAGTAGCAATAATTTAGCCTTAAGTGATGGCTTCGGTAGTGCTTTAAGCTCCACTAAGTTTTTTACTTTTAAGGGTTAATCTCTTTCAAATATCCCTCTTGTTTTGAATAAGGGGGATAAATTTCTATCTCTCTATATTGTCTAATTCTTGTAAGGTTACAATCATGGCTCAAGGCAAAATTACGGCAAGTTCTCTTAACTTAAGAAGTCAACCCGATTCCACTACAGATGGTAATATTATTAAGCCGCTACCGACAGGAACTTTGGTTGAAATTATCAAAACTGTTCGGGGAAGTAGTTATACTTTTGGGGGTGGAACTCGTAATGATTGGACACAAGTTACAGAGGGAACTGACACTGGCTTTGTCGCCGCCGCTTGGGTAGCTCCTATTACGCCGCCGCCACTACCACCATCAATCACAACAGAAGTACGAGGAGTTTGGATTGTTGACCGTACTCACAGTTCTGTTTTAACTTCTCCGGCAACCATTAGTAACGCTCTCAATTTTTTGCAACGTAATGGCTTTAATACTGTTTGTCCTGCGGTTTGGAATCGAGGATTTACCGCTTTTCCAAGTACTGTAATGACGAAGAATGGTTTCCCTAATCAAGACCCTGGTTATGTAGGTTTTGATCCTTTAAGGGAGATTGTTAAACAGGGCAAAAGTCGGGGAATGATGGTTTTTCCTTGGTTTGAATATGGATTCGCGGCTTCACCCGATGCTGATGGCGGTCATATTTTGGAGACTAAACCTAACTGGTCAGCTTTAGATAGTTCAGGCAATAAAGTTCAACATGGCGGATTAACTTGGATGAATGCCTTAAATCCAGAGGTTCAACAATTTATGCTGGATTTAATTTTAGAAGTCGTTAATACCTACGATGTGGATGGAATTCAGGGATGCGATCGCTTTCCTGCTATTCCTTTTAATGGCGGCTATGATCAAGCGACTAAAGATAAGTATAAAGCCAAACATGGGGTTAATCCTCCCAGTGATGGCAAAGACCCCATTTGGATTAAATTCCGAGCCGATATATTGACTAAATACTTAGCAAGTATATTTGAGAAAATTAAGAGTACAAAATCTACTTGCATCGTTTCAATGTCGCCTTCACCATTTCCTTTTGGGCTAAATAATTTGATGCAGGATTCAGAGGTATGGGTTAAGCAAGAGATCGTAGATTTTTTGCATCCTCAACTGTATCGAACCAGCTTTGCTAACTATAAAACAGAAGTAGATAGCCTGAAAACACGGCTTACGGCTAGTCAACTTAAAAAAATCGCACCTGGAATCGCTTTTACTGCCAGCCGAACAATCTTAACAACAAGTGATATTGTGCAATCCATTAAATACAACCGTAGTCAAGGTTTGGGCGGTCAAATCTTTTTCTTCTATGAAGGTTTGACAAGTAATAGCAATGCAATGGCGATCGCTCTACAAGCTCCGGGTATTTATGCTTGAGCTTAGTTTCAATTTTGTTCACTTACAATTGTCTTAAGGAGTTATTTGTATGGTCTCTATCCAAAAAATTCAGATCCCCGAAGGTACTGGTTTTGATCGCAAGGTGGCTATGGAATTAGCAAATCTAATCTCCGTTGCTTATAACGAATATGAAGTCTGGGATGCCAATGAAGAATTACAACAAGAAAGTAAACTTCCAACCGTCATCACAGGTTCGCAAGACTTCGCGGATCTGGAAATGGATAGTTTAGAGTGCCAAAAGAACCATGGTGAAAATACTAATTTTAAAAAACTTGATCAGTTTTGGAAAAATTCTAAAGAGTATAATCGTTGTGCTACCTTTTTCTTTCCTCAATGGTGGTGGTTTGAATTGTTAAAACCAAGTAATTTTAACAATATTTTACAATCAGATATACAGCAATTCTGGAAAAGCCTTAAAGATATTGTCACGACGGATGAAGTATTTGGCTTTATTGCTCAATCTCAAGAAAATCCTAATCAGCTTTTTGTTGTATTTCGTGGAACCCGTGAAGGGGCAGAATGGTTTAATAACTTTCGCCCTAAACCTAAGCCTTTTCTACCTGATGAGTTTACTGACTTAGGAGAAGTCAGAAATGGATTTAATCTGATTTATACGATTGACCATCCTCAAAATTCTCTACAAGCATTTCTGGGAAGGATAGGTGGTATTCCAATTCCTTTTTTGGATACCCTGAAAGCAAAAATTAATCAATTTTTTGCTAATCAAAATACTGTTTCTAGCAAGGAAGTCGTTGCTGATTTCTTTAGTAAATATTTCGGTAATCAGCAGAATTCTTCAGAAACAGAGATTTTTATTACAGGTCATAGTTTAGGGGCTGGATTAGCAACCTTAGCTGCTTTACATATTGCTAAACTTGCTGAACGTCATCAAGTTAATCCCTCAATTCAACTTTATACTTTTGCTAGTCCCAGGGTCGGTGACGAAACTTTTGCTAGTCACTTCGATAATTTTGAAAAAATTAATAGCTATCGGATTATCAATAGTGAAGACCTAATTCAAGCAGTTCCTTTCCCAACTACAGAAGTCGTTGATGAACCGACAGAGGACGGAATGAGTGAAAGTGCAAAAATCCGATTAGCTTGGATTAAAAATTTTCTGGATAAACTCACTAAAGGACAAGCAAAAAAGCACTATCAACACATTGGTCTTTCAGTGACTTTTACTCAGCAAACAGGCAAGATCGCAGGGAATCATAATTTAACTGATACCTATCGGAGAGCATTGCTTGATGATATTTAATCTGGGCTAATTGAGACTTTTTTTCTAACCGTTAGGAGGAACCTAAACCATGACTAACTTCAATTTTTCCATTATTTTTGCCGAACCCCTTAAACACTTCGATATTTGTGACGCATCGGCGGCTGTACCTTGGGGGGAAGATCGTTTTTTTGTCGGTAACGATGAAGATAATATCTTAAGATTATATGATTCTCATCAGTCTGGTAAAGCAGTTGAAAGTGTGGACATTAATGAATATTTCTTTCCTCATGATGATGAAGAAATTGACATTGAATGTGTGACAAATCTTGGTGACTTTTCCTATTGGATTACCTCCCATGGACGGAGCAAAAAAGGAAAATTTAAAGAAAAACGCCATCAATTATTTGCTGTTCAATTTTTTGATAATGATGCAATTTTGGGGGTTATAGGGCAACCTTATCAGAAATTGGTTTTACCCGATCTGTTAGAAAATTCTCTATTAAAACCATTTGATCTGAAAACAGCAGAGACAATTGCTCCGAAAGAAGGGGGGTTAAACATTGAAGGTTTAACAGCAACGCCAGAAGACGATTTGTTGATAGGTTTTCGCAGTCCTCTAAAACCTTTAACTTTGCCACAACCGGAACAACCGCTCAAACCAATTGTAAACCCTTTTTTCCGAGCTTAAAAGAGGTCATTATCCGAGCCATAAATCGCTCTTTATTTGCCCCAGCTAAAGGATCTTTTGGAGATGGTTCAGGAGGCTTTATCTTAGTTCCTTATCGTACCATTGCCGTTGATAAAACCGTGATCCCTTTAGGAACAGTTATTTATATTCCTGATGCAAGAGGAAAAGAAGTCATTTTGCCTTCGGGAAAAAAAGTGAAGCATGATGGTTATTTCTTTGCGGCGGATGTGGGTAGTGCAATTAAAGGAAATAAGATTGATACTTTTTTGGGAATTACTAATAAAAATCCCTTCTCCCATGTTAAGAGTGATCCTAGCAAAACCTTCACTGCCTTTGTGATTACTGATACCCGGATTAAAAGTGCTTTAAATACACTGCACAAATCCTAATCGTTCAATCGTTCTTTATTTTCTCAAGGAGACTTTATATCATGGCTGACAAAACCCTAAAAGCTTTAGTGAATACCGTCATTAAGGCTTTACCTCAAGATAGCAGTACCTTAACAGATTCCCAAAAATTTCCCTTAGCAAAAGGGGATACCCTAGCCATCAAACAATATCGATCCGCTCCTAATAATCACTGGGAAATTCAATTAGAAACGCCTCGTGATGGCATGACTACTTGGTTTGCTTTTATTTCTCATGTCGAAATTTTTGTCGATCAAAATTTTAAGCAAAACTTAGTTAATATTGCTACTCAAGAATGGGAATTTTTTAAAAAAGGGACAAGAAAAGAACGAGAAGATGGGTTTTGGCAACGCATTGTTACCTATTGGAAAGAAGCTCTAAATCGTAACGATATTGACACTCGTTTTGATGTGGGTAACGTACCTTGGTCAGCAGCATTTATTTCTTGGATCATGACAAAAGCAGGTGCGGCCGATAAATTTAAGCGAGATGCGAGTCATTCAGTTTATATTCGAGATAGTGTTAAAAAACGCAAAGATCAAGTCATTAATGCTCCTTTTGTGGCTTTTAAAATTGATGAAGTAACTCCAGAAATTGGTGATTTAGTTTGCGCTCCTCGTCAATCAGGAGTTACTTATGATACCACTGACAATTATATTTCTCATTGTGATTTGGTAGTAGCAAAAAGAACGAATGAAATTGATATTATTGGAGGAAATGTCAGCGATTCAGTTACCCAAAAGACCCTAAAACTTGATACCAATGGTAAAGTAAAGGACACTACTCGACCTTGGTTTGTTGTCATTAAGAATTTGCTTTAATACTTTTCCTATCCTTTCCTAATCTCTTTCAAGGACAAAACTATGGCAACTTTACAAGACATTGTTAACGATAACAAAACTCTGACCCGTTCCCAGCTAAAAGCGGATCAAGGGTTAGTAAGAGAAATTCAAACTAAACTAGCTAACTTAGGGTTATACCCCGGTGGACAATGGATTGATGGTGATTTAGGCACTGGAGATACTTTTACTTGGCGAGGACTCAAAGAATTTTGTCAAGCCTTGAATTTATCTGGACTTCCTTCTGACACAGTGGCAATTAATCCCAATATTGCTACTAATTTACTTGACACAAAACAGCTACCTTTTATCTTAGATCAAGCCAAAGATACTCAATTTATACTTAACAAATTAACCACCATCCAAGATAATTCAATCGCACCGGTCAATATTGGGGTAACTCAGTCATTCGTCGCTAGAACACTGCGGAATTCGCCTTTTGCGATGGAAGTGGACGACTATCCTGAACACTTAAAACAGAAACCAGACGGGACTAATTTAGTTTCCTACGGAACTAATTTTACTCTCGTAGGATCAGGGAAAACTATTACTTTTAGGGATTATCCCCAACGGGGAAACTTACCCAATATTGACACAAATGGCTTAAATTTTCTGGCTAGTAACATCTCTCATGCCTGTGTATGTGTGGGAAGTTTTGGCGATGGCAGCAGTCCAATCAAAACCCATTGGTTAGGGAAAGATGCCTTTAATCCAGAACAATTACTCAGTGCCACTAAATTCATTGGAGTTCTTAACGCAATTGAACAAATTAATGGGAAATTCCCTACAGTTGATGTTGATAATTGTGTGATTGAACCAGCTAATTCTCCCAAACCTAAATTTTTTGATCTGGTGGTTGATATGGTTTCCTATAGAAAAGATGCTGATGGTTCTCTGGGACGCTCGAATCAAATTGGAGCCTTGTTTAAACGCTTTACTAAACGAGCGGATTTGGAAGCTTGGCTAAAAGCTCAAACGGGAAATACCAGTTGTAAATTTACTGGGGGATATTTTAATCCTTCTCTGATTAAAGATCCAATTATCAAAGATTTAAGTAGCAGTGCTACCGTCTTAAGATCACCAGTAGATAATACCACAGGAACAAATGATGTATCGACTTATGATTTAGTGCGTTTAATTACGATGTTAGGATGGCATCTACATTTAACTACTAATACTCGTTTTATCGGCAGTCAATGGAATAGTTTAGAAACCGTTGTTCGTGCTATGGGAACCGATGCAGCACGATATATTGATGTTGCTTTAGAAACTTTAGGTGTGATAAATGTGATTAGTCAACCTGTGGTAATTTCTAAAGTTGGCTTCGGTCCTAGTTCCTTTGCTTATGTAGCTTTCGTCAAATTTGTTGATAATCGTGTGCAACCAGCTAAACTGAGAACTTTCTCCTTAGCTCTTCGTACTCCCAACGGTTCCGACAGGGAAAGAGATACCAATTTAGCCGCCGCTGTCACCGAAATTGTCCGCCGCATTTTAACCGAGGAATTGGCTTAATTTGCTTTGGTCATAACTAAAAACAAAAACTTGTAAAATCAATAGTGAGGTCTTAAAAATGAATCTAGGAACCCTTCTCGAAATTATTGTTGCTCTAATTTTTATCTACTTAACTTCCAGCCTTATTATCTCCGAATTACAAGAACAATTAGCTGCCTTGCTAGAATTTCGGGCTAAAAATTTAAAACAAGCCCTAGAAATATTCTTGGGGAAAGAGACGGTCAAATCTTTGTACAATAATGGATCGTTATTATCAAGTTTAAATCAATACACTAATTTGGGGAAGTCAGCTGGTCCTTCCTATGTTGAACCAAAAGTTTTGGCAGCGTCCCTAATTAGTCTAGTTAATAGTAAACTTTTAGATAATGAAAAATTATTAAAAGCGGATTTTTTAGGAAAAGATCTTGTTGAAGAAAAAACAGGAATCTTTAAGAAATTAGCTAGTATTTCCGATTTCTCTAAAATAGACAAATTAGCGATTGACAGATTGATAGAAATAGGTTATAGTACCAAACTCAAACATGACAATCCAACTCTGGAGAATTTTATTGATGAAATAGCCAACACTTTTACTCAAATTATGGAGCGAACATCGGGAGTATATAAAAGAAATGCCAAGGGGGTATCTTTTGCTTTTGGTTTTTTAGCGGCTGCCTTGCTCAATATTGACAGCTTTTATGTCATTGAGCAACTATCCAAAAATCCCAATTTAAGACAGGGAATTAATCAGGTGGCTACAGAAGTTTTTCAGACTAATGAATCTTGTTTTAAAGATGCTCAAGATGATCCTACCAAAGTAGCTAAATGTACAGAAAAATTACAAGTTAGTGTCAAGAATTTAGAAAAAATTAATCAACCTTTGCCGCTTGGTTGGAATGAAAAAGGATGGTTTAATGGTGAACAAATAAAAGAACAAAATGGCTTGTTACAAGCTATCTTTGGCTGGTTGATGACAGGAGTAGCCGTGGCGATGGGCGCACCTTTTTGGTTTGATATTTTAGGGAAGCTTATCAATGTGCGTAATACTGGTAAACCCATATTACCTAATACTCAGAAATAAATAACTATGTTTGTCACCTTAAAGATTTTCAATCAATCCTCAAACCAGTCCTTTCTGAGATTATTTCTAGTCATTTCTTGTCTTTTTCTCCTCTATCGCCTATAATTTTCTTAGTCCTCACTTTTCCAGTTAACAAGGAGAATACAATCATGCAATCTCTCAAATTTTCTATTATCCAAGAAATCAAACATCAAGGAATTTGTGATGCTTCTGCAGCCACTGCTTTAGGAGAAAATAAATTTGTTGTTGGTAATGATGAGGCGGATCCAAAATTAGGTAATTTTCTCTGGATTTATTCCTCTCAAGAGTCGGGAAAAGCACTGGAAACCATTGACATTAATAGTTGGCTGAAAAACAATCCTAACAATAAAGAAATCGACTTGGAGGGGGCAGCTGTACTAAATGACATAATCTATTGGATTACTTCCCATGGTCGCAATAAAAATGCTGAACGAAAACTCCCTCGTCATCAATTTTTTGCTAGTAAAATTACCGATGACGGCTCTAGTATAGTTCAAGTGGGTGAGTCTTATACTCAGTTAGTCTTGCGCGATATTATCGAAGACTCTGACTTGGCTAAAATATTTGATTTCAAAACAGCAGAAACCAAAGCTCCCAAAGCTGAAGGAGGATTAAATATTGAAGGTTTAACGGCAACTCCAGACGGAAATATCTTTATCGGTTTTCGTAATCCTATACCAAACGATAAAGCTCTTTTATTGACTCTAAAAAATCCTCAAAGTTTAGTTATTAATTCCAGCAATGCTCGGGCTGAATTTGGTGATCCTATCTTGTTATATTTGGGAGGATTAGGAATTCGTAGCATTGAATTTTGGCCAGCTTTAGAAGTATATTTAATTATTGCTGGAGAATTTCATGGAGGCGATCAATTTGTTTTCTATACTTGGTCAGGAAAAAAAGAAGATGCACCAGAAAAGATAGAATCACTGCAATTCCCTGACGGGTTTCGTCCAGAAGCTTTGTTGTTTTATCCGCATCTCAAAGATCGCTTTCAGATTTTAAGCGATGATGGTACAATCAAGCGAGTTGGTAATACTCCCTGTAAAAAGATTCCCGATAAAAATAATCCCGAAAAATATTTCCGCAGTATTTGGGTAAAAGTGAATTAATACTAATTCTCACCCACAAAAACTACACATCAAATTATCGAATTTAAGTTCCCCTTTCCCCTTTTTCCCATTTTAAGGGAGACGAAGGCAGGGGGATCGAACTCTTGTAGCTGGATTTTGGAGAATTGATATAATTAGACATCCCTCTTAGTGGAACCTCAACAAAACCTAGAACAAAAATAGCTTTAAACCCATGTAGGGATAAGCTTTAAGCTCAAAAAACCGTTGATCACGTCTTCTCAATGGTTTTTTATCCTAGAAGCTCTATTAACCTTTTTCTCTTATCCAGAGGACTTCTGGGTTCGCAAAGGGACAAAAAAGTGTGGAGAATCCTCCCATAATCGCTACAATTTTTCTAGAGGCTAAGTATTGCCCTCATTTAAGTTCTTTTGTACTCATTGAAAACCATGAAAATTCTTCACGGTACTTGGATTCCCCAATCAACGGATGAATTTATTCAGAAGGGTAGCTTTTATCTTTGGGGAGAAACTAGCACCCCGAAAAAGAGTCGCACCACTGCTGATAATTATCATCCTTTTCAGTTAAGCAAAGAAGAATTAACTAGCTTTCTCACCGGAGAGTTAGGAATAGTTCAATCGAATTATAATCCTCTTAGTCGGCAATTTGTCCCCCGCTACTTTCTTTTACCTAGCCACGACAATCAACCTTTACCCTCCTTAGAATTACTCCGTTATCTAGAAAAAGAACCCCCAGAAAATAGCCAATGGCAATCTTGGCAAATTGATTGTTATCCCCTTAGTCCTGTACTTAAACTGCTCAATGATCTGCACTTTATCTGTCTTTACAACTCCTCAGAGATTCAGTTAGGTGCAGATCTACTTTTTTGGTATCACTACAGTCAAGCTTTTAAAGAAATAATTCTCAAAGATAACTATATTCCTGCTTTTAAATATCGAGAATTAGCCACAAATAACAAGAAAACCGCTAACTTTGCCATCTACCCTCTTTGGGAAATTATATCAGCAACCTACGAAACCAATCTCGATCGCTATCTCGAATATCTTCCCCGCATTTGTCTTGCTGGTGCTGAAAATCCCCATGCTTCACCACAATTATACGATCCCAAAACCCTACTCCGGCACTTCTCCGAATGTCTCCTCAATGAAATTGTCACTAATACGGCAATTCCTGCCAGTTTTGATAAAAAAATTGGCGAGACAATTATAGGTGACTGCCTCTCTGTGACTAAAGCTGCTGGATTTCTGCAAACTGCCGCTGCCTTAGAAAAATATCAACAGTGGCAAACTTGGAGACAGCAATTACTAGGAGACCAAAATATATCTAGTTTTAGCCTTGGTTTTAAACTAACGGAAGCACCAGAAGATAATATTGAACAGTGGCAAATTACCTTTATCCTCATCTCTAAACAAGACCCCTCCCTGCGATTAGAATTAGACGAATATTGGTATGCAGTCCCCGAAACTAGAACAAGCATACGAGCGCATTTGGGTCAAGATTTAGACAAAAATATTTTACTAAGTTTGGGTTATGCTGCCCGTATTTATCCCCCTATTTGGCAAGGATTAGAAACGGATAAACCGACGGGATTTTCTCTCAATCTTACAGAAGCTTTTACTTTCTTGAAAGAAACTGCTTGGATTTTAGAAGATGCGGGATATAAAGTGATTATTCCCGCTTGGTGGACTCCCCAAGGTCGTCAGCGCGCCAAAGTTCGGCTAAAAACTACTTCTAAATCGGGCAAATCTACCCCCGTTAGTAAAGGGATTTTTAGCCTCGAAAACATCATTGAATATCAATATGAATTAGCCATCGGTGAAGAAACTATTAGTCAAGAGGAATGGCAACAATTAATTAACACCAAAACACCCCTAGTTAAATTTCGAGGTCAATGGGTAGAATTAGAACAAAATAAAATGCAGCAAATGCTGGATTTTTGGCAGAAATATCAGCAGGAAAATCCTGAGATGAATCTGATTGAATTAATGAAAAAAGCTGCCGAATCCCCAGAGGAAATTATTGTTGAAACCGATGATTTTTTGGGTTCTATGCTAGAGAAATTACAAAATCCTAGTCAACTAGAACCGATCGAAAATCCTCCCCAATTACAAGGAACGCTGCGGGAGTACCAAAAGCGCGGGGTTGCTTGGATTCAATACCTGGAACAATTGGGTTTAAATGGTTGTCTTGCTGACGATATGGGATTAGGAAAAACTCTACAGGTAATTGCTAGATTGGTTGGGGAAAGAGAGGGAGATAATAATGTTTTACCAACTCTGCTAGTCGCACCCACTTCTGTGGTGGGAAATTGGGCAAAAGAAATTGAAAAATTTGCCCCCCATCTTCAGGTTTTAATTCATCATGGTAGTAAGCGCTATCAAGATGAGAGCGAATTTCAGACAGTAGCTAGTCAAAAGGATATCGTCATTACTTCTTTTACCCTAGTTCGCAAGGATTTGAAATTATTTAACTCGCAATCTTGGCAACGTTTGGTAATTGATGAAGCACAAAATATCAAAAATCCTAAAGCGGCACAAACTAAAGCAATCTTGAGTTTATCTGCACAACATCGTCTCGCATTAACGGGAACTCCTGTGGAAAATAGACTGCTTGATTTATGGTCAATTTTTAACTTCCTTAACCCCGGTTATTTAGGCAAAGAAACTCAATTTCGTAAAGCGTTTGAAGTGCCAATCCAAAAACAAAATGATCGTCTCCAGTCCACGGTTCTCAAAAAATTAGTGGAACCTTTTATTCTGCGTCGGGTAAAAACCGATAAGCAGATAATTAAAGATTTGCCTGACAAAGTGGAAAACAAACAGTATTGTAATTTAACTAAAGAACAAGCTTCTCTCTATGAAGTTGTCATTAAAGAAGTGGAAAAACAATTAGAAGAAGCGGAGGGAATAAAACGCAAAGGATTAATTTTATCTACCCTGATGCGCTTGAAACAAATTTGTAATCACCCGCGTCAATTTTTACAGGATAACAGCGCTTTTACTCCTGAGCGATCGCATAAGTTAGAGCGTTTGGGAGAAATGCTAGAAGAAGTAATTTTAGAGGGAGATAGTTTGCTAATTTTCACTCAATTTACTGAAATCGGGGACTCCTTACAAAAGTACCTGAAACAAACTTTTCGCTATAATACTTATTATCTTCACGGGGGGACTTCTCAACCAAAACGAGAACAAATGATCGAAGAATTTCAACATCCCGAAACAGAACCTTCCGTATTTATTTTATCCTTAAAAGCTGGGGGGGTGGGGATTACTTTAACCAAAGCAAATCATGTTTTTCATTTTGATCGTTGGTGGAATCCTGCGGTAGAAAATCAAGCAACTGATCGCGCTTTTAGAATTGGTCAACAAAAAAATGTTTTCGTGCATAAATTTGTCACTTTGGGAACCTTAGAGGAAAGAATTGATGAAATGATCGAGGAAAAGAAAAAGGTAGCTAATGCTATTGTTAGTAATGATGAATCCTGGTTAACGGAATTAGATAACGAAAGTTTTCGTCAGTTAATCGCATTGAATAAACAGACAATTATTTAATCGAGGTAAACCCATGAATAAATTTAGTAAAACTTGGTGGGGACAACGCTTTATAGAAGCATTAGAGGAATTTACTGACTCAGCGCGCTTGAGTCGAGGACGTTCCTACGCAAAAAATGATAAAGTCAAGAATTATAAAATTGATGGTAATTTAATTACTGCTCAGGTGCGAGGTTCCATTAATCCCTACTTTGGAGTTTACAAAGAACCTTTGTATAGGGTGAGTATCGAGATTAAACCAATTACTAAAGCAGAGTGGTCACAAGCTTTATATAATCTTGGTTCAAGAGCGAGTATGATCTCTAAACTGCTGCTCAAAGAAGTTCCCGATAATATTGATGAAGCATTTAGCGATCTGAATCTACACTTATTACCCCACAGTCAAAAGGATTTTATCACCAATTGTTCCTGTCCCGATTGGGAAAATCCCTGTAAACATATTGCTGGAGTTTATTACCTCGTTGCTTCCCAATTAGATCAGGATCCTTTCCTCTTATTTGAATTACGGGGTATCTCTCGTCAAAAATTACTGCAAGAGTTAGCAAAAACTCCCCTCGGTAAGCTGCTTTCCTCCTCCATCCAAGAGGAACAAATTCCTCTTAACCCGGTTACTTCCTATCACACTAAATCCGAAACTATACCAGCATCAGAAACAATTGATCTCAAAGAATTTTGGCACTCTCATCACCGTTTACCCGAAAATCCTCAGTTAGTTAAAGCGGCAATTATTCCCGCAATTGTCATTAAAAAAGCTGGTGATTATCCTGCATTTTGGGATCAGGATACTTCCTTTATCGAGGTAATGGAAGAAATGTATCAACGGGTACGCAATAAAAATGCTGGTATGTTATAATTAGTTAGGTGTTAAAAATTGTCAGACACCCCTCTTGGTTAACAAAAAATTAATGGTAGATTAAGGGGGGATTAAAAGTCTGAAAAAGCATTCTATTTTTTAAGACAAGCAGAATCTATGAACCAAGAATCTCTCAGCTTTGTCCATGGGAATGTCAAGTTAGCCGATCGCTTTTTAGTTTGTGGATTGGGTAGTCTTGGACAACACTGCGTCAAGTCTTTAAAAGAGTTTGGGGTTAGCGTTGTCGGTATCGAACTAATACAGCCTCCCAGTTGGGAAATTAATGATTTTCCCGATTTATTAGAGGAAATAATTATCGGTGATTGTCGTCAAAAAAACATTTTAGCAAGAGCGGGAATCGAGCGCTGTCGGGCTGCTTTAATTGTCACCAGTGATGAGCGAATTAATGCCACTACTGCCCTAATTATTCGGCAATTAAATCCCCTTACCCGCTTAGTGGTGCGTTCTTCTAAAGATAATCTCAATGAGCTACTCAAGGAACGTTTAGGCAATTTTATCGCCTATGAACCCACCCAACTACCCGCCAATGCCTTTGCTTTAGCCACATTAGGCACGGAAACCCTCGGTTTTTTGCATCTCGACGGTCAGAAATTGCGGATTATCCAGAGACAAATTAGCCCTGAAGATGGTTTACTCGATCGCTTTTTAGGTGATTTAAATACCCCCACCCGTCGTCTGTTAGCACACACAGCCCCCGATGAACCTTTAACGGCCGGATTTTATCAATGGTCCCCCACCACCACTATCAGAGCAGGTGATACCATTACCACCATCGAAACTACCTACCAAAACATCGATGCTACCCGCCAAAAAACTTCAAATTCTCGCCAGAAGTTGCGGCATTTTTGGCAAAAATTGCTCAAAGAAATCCAACAATTCTGGCAATTGAGTTTTCAGCAGCAAATTCACCGGGTGGCTTTCCTGTCAGTATTTATCATTATCCTGCTGGTAATGATCGGGACTTTTCTTTTCCATCTCTACGCTCCGAGAGCTTACTTTATTTCCTCTCTTTCAGGAACAGCGATTCTTTTATTAGGTGGTTACGGCGATGTTTTCGGTGCCTCTAACCCCGAAGATTTAAATGCAGTCCCCTGGTGGATGCAGCTATTTAGTCTCTTTTTAACCTTAGCTGGAACCGCTTTTATCGGGGTTCTCTACGCCATTTTGACAGAAACTTTATTATCATCAAGATTTCAATTTATCCCTAACCGTCCCCCAGTTCCCCAACAGGATCATATCGTTATTGTTGGCTTAGGTCGAGTCGGCAAAGAAGTGGCTAATTTATTACTAGAAATGAAACAGGCGATCGTCGGGGTCAGCTTAAATAGGGATTTTGATGTGACTATGCTGCCAAAAATGCCCTTGATGACGGGAAATATCGAAGAATCTTTAAAAAATGTCAATTTAGACAGGGCCAAAAGTATAGCGATCGTTACCGATGACGAAATCCTCAATTTAGAAGTAGCCCTAACCACCCGCAAACTCAACCCCCAAAGCTACTTAGTCATCCGCACCACCGACGACACCCTTAGTCAACAATTAAGTCAAATTCTGCCCCAATCTCACATTTTAGGAACCAACACCGTGGCGGCAGAAGCCTTTACGGGGGCCGCTTTCGGAGAAAATATCATCTATCTGTTCCGTTGGGCGCAAAAAACGATTCTGGTGACCGAATACGAGATCGAAGCTGGAGATACTCTCAATGGTAGCTCGATCGGCGATATTGCCTACGGTTATCGAGTCGTGCCGATCCTACACCAACGGGGACGGGAAGCCCCGAAATTAATGCCGGAAGACTATCTCAATTTACGCATCGGCGATCGCATTGTGGTGCTGGCCACCATCAACGGACTGCGACGGGTGGAACAGGGTCGTCGAACTCCCAAAACTTGGCGCGTGCGGGTGGAAAAAGCCTTTAACCGCAATATTGCCGCAGAAGCACCCACCGTAATCAGTCGTTTTTCTAATTGTCCCCTGAAAACCGCCAGCGATCTCATGGAAAATTTGCCAGCGACTCTGGGCGCCCCCCTCTACGAACAGCAGGCAATTCGATTAGTTTCCGAGTTGAAAAAAATTCAAGTTCAAGCATTGGCTATTCCGATTACAAGTCAAAAATAACAATTTTGCTTAACTCAGAAGTTGATCCAACTTAGCGAAGAATTGATGAACATCTTCATGAATTTCATCAGATTTCATATTAGTGGCGACGATTTCACGGGTCAATTCTAAAGATGGAACAGATGCTAAAGAAAGTTGATAAGATTTAAGTCTTTGAAAAAGAGAGTCCTTATTTTCAAACAATAGCTTTTTCCCATCCACAACTTGAAAAATATTTGCTTTGACATCTCTCCAAGATTGATTTCGAGGCAGGGTAAGATTTTCGTTATCAAAAAAATTCCTAATTAATTCTTGAACTGGAGCGAAAAAAATATCTGGGTCGTTAAAACCGCCGGTTTGTAGGGCTGCTCTCATCCAAGCATCGGGAACTAATAAATAATTCTCAATATTTTTTCGTCGCCATTCATATAATGATTGCTTCGGATCATTTGCTTCTGGGTGGAAGGCCTGATCGTCATCATCATAATCAAACAATACCCACCTTTTCGCTGATGGAATTATTTGTTTAATCCCAGCAAAATGACGATCAGAATCTTCTTTCATTTTCTTCTTATTGCCGCCTCCCATAACCCGAAAACAAACTTTATTTAAGTTATCCTGCTTTCCTAAAGAAGTGGCAAAACCTCGTAAAAGACGCTCATCTGTTTCTCCTTCAACATACAAAATAACGGGATAATTAAATTCCGAAAGCTGTGTTATCTCTAAGTTAGAAACATCGGCAATCGCTGTTAAAATCGCTGGTGTAGCTTCCACTCTTTTAGGAATGCTATCAAGTAATGAGATTATTTGCCGAACGTCAACCCCTCTAATAAACTCTTCTGCGTGGGTGGCAATAAGAAATTGAGTATTTCTCTCGATCGCCTTTTGATTCTTAAAATAATCTAGAATCTCTCTTTGCAAGTTAACATGAAGATGAGCATCGGGTTCATCCAGTAAGATAGTAGTAGGTTTATAACCATAAAAAAATGCCAACAAGGTTAAGGTTTGATGGAAACCGCTGCCAGCAGATATAATGTCGTAGGATTTGCCCCCCTGTTTATATTCGCAGATTATCTGGGTGTCCACTCCTCGTTCGTATTGAGGGTCTTTTAAATCAACGGTAAACCAGTTTTTGACAACCTTTTGAATTTCACTCCAATCCTCTCGATTTTCTTGCCAAACTCGCAGCAGGAAATTTCTTAATATACTTCCGGGCTGCGCTTTTCCCACTTGTTTTCGCAGCGGTCCGTCATCACGCCATTCTTCATTGGGTTCTAATCCCGAAAAAGGCGGAACGTAAGCAATAATAGGTAACAGAGAAGGGGAGTGATTTGACTCTCCTTCTAATTCACGGAAATGTTCCCATCCTTCCGAAGGAATTGCGTAGATAGTTTGAGGAGAACTATATCGTAGTTTAACCCCCAAAGAGCATGGTTTTGGTCCGGAAGATTCCGCTATCCAAGTAACATCAATTTCAATGAGAATAAACTCTTGCTTTTTGGAACCATCTGCTTTTGTTGGATAGTGGCGCTCGGTCTTCTCTCGCCACAAAAGATTAAATTCTGGAACGGGAAGGGCTGTAAAGTTGGGAAGGACAACTTGTTTGCCGGTCTTTCCCCCCCGTTTTGCCCGCCGGAACTCCTCAATACAGAACTGCCAGATCGCTAAAGCCTGTAAGATGGTGCTTTTACCACTGTTATTCCGTCCAACCAAGAGATCGAAGAGAGCAAACTCGTAGGTTTGTTCCTTGATACTCTTGAAATTTCTCAGGGTTAGCTTGGTTATCATCGATCTGGTTAGGCTGTCGGCATCTTCATCTTAAATTATGCAAGTAAACAGCGCTCACTTTCCCAGATCGCATTTTTAAGGCCAAAAATAGATCGGGACTAACTCATCTCTCCAGCTAGGGCAACCAAAACGATCGCGCTTGTCGGTTCAGGGATTAGAGGGGAGTCGATCGCCTAGATTAGCACTCAAGCCCTAAGAGTGCTAAATTAACTATAAGGAGTCCTATCACAACAGCGATACTATGTCCAAAATCATTGCCTTCAAAGATGAATCCCGTCGCGCCCTAGAAAAAGGTGTCAATGCCTTGGCCGATGCGGTAAAAATCACCCTCGGTCCGAAAGGACGCAATGTCTTGTTAGAAAAGAAATACGGCGCCCCCCAGATCGTTAATGACGGCATCACCGTCGCCAAAGAAATCGAATTGTCCGATCCCCTCGAAAACACCGGGGCGAGATTAATTCAGGAAGTAGCCTCAAAAACCAAAGATTTAGCGGGAGATGGCACCACTACCGCCACCATCATCGCCCAAGCTTTAATTAAAGAAGGTCTCAAAAACGTTACCGCCGGGGCCAATCCCGTCGCCTTAAGACGCGGACTAGACAAAACTATCGCCTATCTGGTCGAGGAAATCGCCGCCGTCGCTAAACCGATCGCTGGAGATGCGATCGCTCAAGTGGCCACCGTTTCTTCCGGCAACGACGAAGAAGTGGGAAAAATGATCGCCGCCGCCATGGAAAAAGTCACCACCGATGGCGTAATCACCGTGGAAGAATCGAAATCCCTAACCACGGAATTAGAAGTGGTGGAAGGGATGCAGATCGATCGCGGTTATATCTCTCCCTATTTCATCACCGATCAAGAAAGACAGATCGTCGAGTACGACAACCCCCTGATCCTGATTACCGATAAAAAAATCAGTGCGATCACTGAATTAGTCCCCGTCCTCGAAGCCGTTGCTCGTCAAGGTCGTCCCCTATTAATTATCGCCGAAGATGTGGACGGCGAAGCCTTAGCCACTCTCGTGGTCAACAAGGCCCGGGGTGTCTTAAATGTCGTCGCTATCAAAGCCCCCAGTTTCGGGGAACGTCGCAAGGCGGTTTTACAAGATATCGCCATTCTCACCGGCGGTCGTCTGATTTCCGAAGAAGTGGGCTTAAGTCTTGACACGGTTAGCCTCGATCTGCTAGGGCAAGCGGCAAAAATCACCCTAGAAAAAGACAATACAATTATTGTCGCCTCCGGGGACAGCCGCAATAAAGCCGATGTGCAGAAACGTCTCGCCCAACTGAAAAAACAGCTAGAAGAAACCGATTCTGACTTCGATAAGGAAAAATTACAGGAACGCATCGCTAAATTAGCCGGCGGTGTGGCCGTCATTAAGGTCGGGGCAGCCACAGAAACCGAACTCAAGGATCGCAAACTCCGCATCGAAGATGCCCTCAATGCCACCAAAGCCGCCGTGGCAGAAGGTATCGTCCCGGGCGGTGGTACAACCTTGATTCATCTGGCTTCTAAGGTGAAGGCTTTCAAAGCTTCTCTCACTAACGATGAGGAAAAAGTCGCCGCCGATATCGTCGCCAAAGCCCTAGAAGCCCCCCTGCGTCAGTTAGCCAACAACGCCGGTGTGGAAGGCGATGTGATCGTGGAAGGTGTGCGCGATACCGCTTTTAGCATCGGTTACAATGTCCTCACCGGCAAGTACGAAGACTTAATCGCCGCCGGAATTATCGATCCAGCTAAAGTAGTACGGTCAGCCGTTCAAAACGCCGCTTCCATCGCCGGTATGGTCTTAACTACGGAAGCCCTCGTGGTCGAAAAACCCGTTAAAGAAGCCGCAGCCCCCGATATGGGCGGCATGGGCGGCATGGGCGGCATGGGTGGCATGGGTGGCATGGGCGGCATGGGTATGATGTAATTCCTGATGCCGTCTGGCCCTTCAAAATAATCTCATTCAATTGAGCCAATCTGTCCCTTTTCTCGTTATCATCGGCATTAGGGGCAGGTTTTTTTTCCTCACAAATGCTCGACTTCCCCTCCCCGGTAATGATTCGGTAGTAGTGGCGTAGCCCTCTTGCTTACCTGGTATGAATTGTGTAAAATATTTATTAATAAAAATAATTGGAACCCGATCAGTCTTTAAACCTCTAGCTTGA
>VYKO01000019.1_pt1 | contig 33698 bp, 35 predicted proteins | sample 5114561 | NCBI WGS metagenome assembly VYKO01 (sample SAMN12291811, study PRJNA351875) | freshwater metagenome | isolation source: freshwater lake | place: USA: Michigan, Baseline Lake | collected 2011-08-08 | reverse complement strand
GAAGGGCAAGTCCTTCGGTAAAGCTGCCGAATTTTGCACCAAGTCCCCCAATTTGTTTGCCCAGTTCTTTGAGTTGTTTGTCAGTTTTCTGCTGTTGTCGGTCAGTTTCCTTGATTTGTTGGGCGTTTTCCTTCTGTTGTTGACTGACTTCCTTCAATAGTAGGTCAGTTTCCTTGAGTTGTTTGTCAGTTTCTTTTTGAGCAGCAGTTAATTCGGCTTGAGCAGTCGCTAATTCGGCTAAGAGTCGCCATACGTCTTCTGATGTAGTTGCCATAGATAATTTTTTCCTGATGTCACCTATTCACTATTTTATCGGATTTCTGCGCTTGCCGAAGGCACTGGGGAGCAGACTGCTGATTCAATTGGGTAAGGTGGAGGCTAATTCATAGAACAAGAATCACCGCCACCAGCGACTAACATTCCTAATACTTTGATACACTTCTCTTAAGGCGACCAATCCACCAAAATGAAGGATTAAAGGCGCTAAATTGGGAATAGAATTAACAATTATCTTCATTCTCTTTGATTTTTTGACTAATTCATGACTGGTTCGCTGAACGCTGGAAAATGCTAACGTTGATGGGTTATTCATTTGACAGATCATAGAGTTCTAAGCCTTGAATAAAACAAAAATCTCTCAAATTCAATGTATATAGCTTAATATTCTGCACTAATGCTGTTGAGGCAATGATAGCGTCAGGGATGTTGAGTTTGTGACTGAGGGAGTAGGTTTCCATTAAGTTAATAAATTGATTGGATATTGCGACATCTACAGGAAAGGTATGTAGCAATCCGAGATGTCTTTTGATTTTGTTGAGTTCATTTTTATTGATTGCTCCATAATATAATTCGGCTTGAGTAATGGAACTAATGGCTAGTTGATTTAGTCCAATATGGCGAAGCTCTTCGATAATCCTATGATTATTTTTATAGAATTCAATGAGGATATTGGTGTCACATAAAATCATCGGTTTTCTTCTCGCCATGCTGCTTCACGGATAGATTTAGGGGTAATATCCCTGTCTTCCCACAATCCTGCTAGGGCAAAGAAGTCTTGCTCGTTATCAGATAATGTTGTTTGATCTTCGATGATTTCTACAGAGTCAACAAAATCTAAAGCAGTTAAAATTTTAGAGAGTGTTTCTGCTTTTTCTTGGTCACGAATGTGTACGATTAGTTGTTTCATGGTAGTTTATTTTGCATTAAGTTGGTATTAATTATTGCGGACAAAATGATATGGAGAGATTATTTCCACCAGCGACTCACTTCCCTAATGCCTTGATGGACTTCTCTTAAGGCGACCAGTCCACCACAATGAAGGATTAAAGGCGCTAAATTGGGAACGGTTTCGAGGAAATGATGACGAGTGAGAGTTCCCAAGACATGAAGGGTTTTTTCCCATAAGGATAGGTCAACATTGGCAAGCGTTAACAGCTTAGTCAATGCTTGTAATGCCTCTGCACGGTGGGATTCATTCCCAATCTCTCTAGCCGTAGCTAAGGCTTCGGGTAAGAGATTTTCAGGTAAATAGGGAGCTAACCCTGTCAATGCCTCTGCACGGTCGGATTCATACCCAATCTCTCTAGCCGTAGCCAAGGCTTCGGGTAAGATTTCAGGTAAATAGGGAGCTAACCCTGTCAATGCCTCTGCACGGTCGGATTCATCCCCAATCTCTCTAGCCGTAGCCAAGGCTTCGGGTAAGATTTCAGGTAAATAGGGAGCTAACCCTGTCAATGCCCTTGCACGGTAGTATTCATCCCCAATCTCTCTAGCCGTAGCCAAGGCTTCGGGTAAGATTTCAGGTAAATAGGGAGCTAACCCTGTCAATGCCCTTGCACGGTAGTATTCATGCCCAATCTCTCTAGCCGTAGCCAAGGCTTCGGGTAAGATTTCAGGTAAATAGGGAGCTAACCCTGTCAATGCCTTTGCACGGTCGGATTCATCCCCAATCTCTCTAGCTGTAGCTAAGGCTTCGGGTAAGATTTCAGGTAAATAGGGAGCTAACCCTGTCAATGCCTTTGCACGGTAGTATTCATCCCCAATCTCTCTAGCTGTAGCTAAGGCTTCGGGTAATAAAGTGGGGGGAAGATAGGGAGTAATTAACCTTAATCCTGCGGCTCGCTTCTCATCATCTTGATTTTGCCTCACATAAGCTAATCCCTGCGCTGGTGTCCAGATTTCATGCTGAATCAGTAAAGACATTAATTCTGCTGGAATATTGCCCGCCAAACTATTAAGAGAAGTCGTAATCAAAGCATAACGAACCTGTAACCCCATAAACTCACTCTTGTTCTCGCTAAAATGCTCCTCCGCCAACTGCCACGCCCTAGCAATATCCTTGATAAAAACAGCAGTTTTCCCTTCCTTTTCACACTGACTATACCAGCCATTATGACCTTCTGCGGTTTCTTCCCTCAGTAATAGATGAATCTGGGCTATCTGTTGCGCCTTTTCCAAATGCCAGAGCAAATGATTATAAATGTAGCCATCATCCTCTAAACTGTGCCAGTTTGATCCCCCTAAATCCCCCTTACTAAGGGGGACTTCAACCTCATTTCCCCCCTTAGAAAGAGGGACTTCCACCTCTTTTCCCCCCTTTTCAAGGGGGGTTAGGGGGGATCTCTTAATCTGTTTTTGATACCGACTTAAAAGCTGTTGATGTGCCTCAGTTATTGATAACCCTAACCCCGGCAATTGATAATCTGCTTGAGGATGAGAAGACGCTTGCAGCAGATTTCGGGCTAAATCATGTAACAAATCATGCACCCGATAATTAGTAATTTGCTCACTGGAAACCCCTGTTAATAATAAAGCCTTACCGCGTAAATATCTTAAAGTTTCCCTAGCTTCTTTAACCTGACAATCCCATAAAGTCGCCGCCATCTTTTCTGTAATCGTCACATCATCTGGTAAGACCCCTAACCAGATAAATTGTCGCAATCTTGCCGATTTTAACCGTTTTAAGCTGAGATTAAAAGAGGCAATTAAACTATAATGTTTTCGCTTTTCCTCATGGGGGGTATCTTCTGCATCGGCTCGATCTAATATTTCTAAATAAGCGATTTCTGCCTGTAAATCTTCTAGTAACTCATCCCAAGTAATCCCATCTTTAACTTGTGCTGCTCCCAACTCCAAGGCTAAGGGTAAATATCCCACAGTTTTCGCTAAATTTTTAGCTTGTTCTTGTTCTTTTGCTGTTAATTCACTCCCTAAATAGCCTCTTAATAAGGCTAAGGATTGAGATTCGGTCATTACATCCAAATCATAACGAATTGCCCCTTTAACGGGAACTTCTCTAGTGGTTATTAATAATTTACAGTGATTTCCTGCTATTTGAAAAGGTTCAATATCTCCTACATTCCAGAGGTCATCTACCACTAATAAAGCTTTTTTATCTGCTAATAAAGTCCTCAATTGTAAGGATGCTGCATCAACACTCATGGGCTTAAAATCATAATCCCCTAACGCTTGTATCCACCCATACAAAAAGGATAAAATATCCGGTTGTTGACCTAAAGTTGCCCAGAAAATACCATCAGGAAAATAAGCTTGAACCGCTTGATCCTGTGCCAATGCAGCCGCTAAAGTCGATTTACCAATACCTCCTAAACCATAAATTGCACTAATCACTAAAGTTCCTGTATTAGCCGTTTCTTTAGATAACAAAAGTTCCTTTACTTTAATACTAACCTCTGGACGTTCCACAAAATAACTTGGTTTAGGAGGGGCTTGATTGCGATAGGAACGAGTGTTAAGATTAACTGAAATAACGGGTTTAGGTTCAGGGTCAATATCATGTTTTTCTAAAATCTCACACCATTCTTGATTATCATAAACCCTTGCCAAAGATTCAGCCTCTAAAGATGCTGGACGATCTCTAATAGGATGTCTTGATTGTACCCCTATTACTAACCCATTACAAACAATAGCCGCCCCTGATGTTCCCTCCCAAGGTGACTGATTTTCTTCTAATCTTTCTAATTGTTTATCTGTAGGTTGAATATCTGGACTATCTTTAATATTTAATAACAACCGGTTATGAGGAACACGATTAGCCACATTAATAGTTCCCTCAATATGTAACCCCGTGGCGTAGTTTTTATCATCTTCAGAATACCGTAAAAATAGAGGAAAGCCCAAACAGTCAAATTTAACTTTTTGGGTGCTACTCGCATCAGGTAACACCCCAAAACCTACAGGATCACAAGTTTCGATATTTTCTGGTAATTCTACTAAAGCTATATCTATATTATCCGGTGCTTTCCAAATTACTTTAGCGTCTATGTCTTGCTTATCAGAATAGTTTGATGCTGATCTAAATCGTACTTTACAGTTGTTACTATTATCAAATAGATGCCGACAAGTCAAGAGTAAACGTCCCCCAATTCGATAGGCAGTGCCATACTTAGGGGCAACAATTTCTAAAGCGCGATCGGGTTGGAATTGTGCCATAACTTATCGGATTGATGTAACGTATTATTCTGGGATGGCGATGGGTTACGCTTCGCTAACCCATCCTACAAATTAACTGCTTTGGGGGCAAGCATTGCGTCCCTAGGGGTATAAAATTCTAATCGGGAATATCATCGCTTCCTGTCAATACAGGTTTTCTATCTTTCCCAATGGGTTTAAGGGGAATTTTAATTCTATGGGTTATCGTATCTTTATTGGTGACACCCCCACCCATTTCTACTACCCAAAATTTCAGCCCACCTTTGCCTTCTTTCGACTGCTCAACCACAAATTGAACCTCTAATTCAATTTCACCCACTTCAAAGCGAATCTGCTCACCCTCAGCGGCTAAGATAGATTTACTCAGTTCAACCCGCAATGCTTCTAAGGTTTCCCGAAGTCCAACTTTATTGATGGCCATATTAATTCTCTAGTTATTTTTGAAGGATGCAAACAAAAACCCTTCCAATTCTATCGTTTTTCTGAAACTTTAGGGCGGACGGATTGCCTTTCTACAAATGGCATAATAGCCCAACCCGATCGCTAATGTAAGTGCGGGTTGGGAAAAGACATCGACCTAATATTATCTCAAGACTAAAATGACAAATTGAATTAGCATCGAGCTATTTTGCCAATACAAGGTGTCAAGATCAAACTAAGGGGCTAAACGTTGCCTTTGCCAACTGCCATCTTCTTGACGATAATAACAGAGACGATCGTGGAGACGACTGGGGCGACCTTGCCAGAACTCGATTAAACTAGGAATTAGGCGAAAACCGCCCCAATGAGGAGGACGGGGAACTTCACGACCAGCATATTCTTCTTTTAGTTCTGCCAGGCGTTTTTCGAGGATATCCCGCCCAGAAATCACTTCACTTTGATTAGAGGCCCAGGCCCCTAAACGAGATTCCCAGGGACGGACAAAAAAGTAATTATCCGATTCCTCCTCGCTGATTTTTTCTACAGTTCCCTCAATCCTAATTTGCCGTTGCAATTCTCCCCACCAAAACACTAGGGCCGCATTGGGATTAGCGATTAATTCCTGTCCTTTGGCGCTGTGGTAGTTGGTAAAGAGAACAAAACCGCGAGGATCGAAGTCTTTCAACAATACCATGCGGGCCCGGGGTTTACCCTCCGGGGAAATAGTAGCTAAAGTCATCGCGTTGGGTTCCAATCTTCCCGAAGATACCGCCCGTTCTAGCCATTGTTTAAATACAATGAAAGGATCGGCAGATGTTTCTGACTCTAGCAATTCTTCAAGATTGTAGTCCAAGCGCAGGTCAGCGATCGATATGTCCATGGTTTTGCTTGCTAAATTCTATCCTTTGAGATCCTACAAGATTCTACAATCATGACTATCACCTCGGCCAGTGATGCGATCGCCTCTCTTTTAGAAATGGCGGAACAGGGAGAAATTGACCCCTGGGATGTGCAGGTTATCGATGTGATCGATCGCTTTTTGGCAGAATTGGGGTTATTAAATGATCTAGATTTAGCCATGGCCCAGGCTAATTTACCCCAATCGGGACAGGCTTTTTTATGGGCTTCCATGTTAGTTTTATTTAAGGCTGATACCCTAGAAAGATTGTCTTTGGACCAGCAAGAAGAAAGTCTGATTGATGAGGAAATTAGCGAGTTAGAACGGGAATTAAGAACTTTACCCCGTTATCTAGAAAATCATATTCGCCGTCGTACTGCTGCCCCACCACCGCGAAAAAGACGGGTAACTTTGCAGGAGTTAATCACTCAATTACAACAGATTGCCCTAGAGATTGAAGCTTTACCGAAACTGCCTGTAGTTGTCCCGAAACCCCGTCCCCAATCCCGACGGGAAGCGGTACAAATTATCACGGAATTAGCCCACCAAGAAAACCTGACGGAATTGGCGGCGGAACTGGACTTTTTTTTGCAGAGAAAGTTTTTTCAATTAGAGAAAAAGGAGATAGAGTTTGAGTATTTATTAGATTTATGGCAAGCAGAAAAGCCCTCTAGTCACTCGGCAACACAGGAAAAGGTGGCGATTTTTTGGGCTTTACTTTTACTGGCTTCTCAATCAAAAGTGGAATTAAAACAAGAGGATTTTTATCAGGATTTGAGTATTTCTTTAATTAGGGTTAGCTGAATAAATCTTAAAACCTTGTTGGGTAAGACTTTTAGACCTTTTGGCAATCAAAAAGTACCGGTTCTGGGAGTGATCGGGGGGGAAAATTCAGGTACTTTTTCTCTGAAAATTAGGTAATTGGCCACCTCAAAACTGGTAAAACCCCACACCCCACACCCTGTCTCCACAAGAAACTTTTTGCCGCAAACCCTTTACAATACTAAATCCGTTGAGTATAGGCTACTTATGAGGAGAGGCCCTCATGCAAAAGGGAGAATAAATAATCAGTTTTTAATAACCAGATTTAATATAAGAGGTTGAGAACGAGAAAAGGCCAAGAGTTTTCCTAATTTGACAAAAGAGAGATTAATATTAAATATTTGTCAACTTTTTCAGCCTAAGTTACTTCATCGGCGAACATCTTCTACTAATATATGTGTACTATCAAGGCGCAGAATCTGCGCCCTAGATACCTTACTATCTTAGCGAGTTAAGGCTGCGCCTCTTTCGTACAAAGTGCGGGCATAATCGGTCCAAGTACCCTGGCCCCAATAACGGAAACAACTGGTTTGCACGAGCAAATTATAAAGCAGTGCCTCCAGATAATCCGGTCGTCGGGTGAAGCTAGGATCCGCCTGTACTAAAGGAGCATATTTCTCGTGGAATTTAGCGCTTAATTGGTTCATCGGTTCGAGGACATTTTCGTAACCGCGCACCCAACTGAGATCATTTGTCCAAGATGCCCCATCCATGGTAAAACGGTGGTCGGACTGTTTTAACTCAGCGATCGCCTGTTCCACTGCTTCAGGGGTAGCGGCATCCGAATTAACTCCCTGCCAGATTTTATGCTGGTGTACGGCTTGAATTGGGGGATAATCTTGGGGATTAACGCCAGCGGCCTCGATTAACTCCAGATATTCCGTGCCGTTAAATCCTGCCACAGTGGAACCCCCCTGCATTTCCCGCCAAGGATTGGGAAAATCGCGAGGAAATTCATTCATCATCACGCCACCATTTTCACCGTCGGCAATCTGGGAACCTAGGGAAGGAACCCAAACGCCGCCGATTTGCTGTTTACTGCGGCATTTGGCCTCGTGGTAGGGTTGCATTTGGGCGACTAATTTGGTGTCGGAACCCTGGGTTTTAATCAAAGCAGTAATCGCAATCACTTCACCCCGAGAATTGCGCGCCAGCAAGCGATTAGGAATATATTTTTGTTCCTGACTCAATCCCGAACCGTCGAGATTTTCCACCGAGTGTTCCTGTACCAATAACCAACGATAGCCGCATTCTTTCAGGGCTTTAATATACTCGTAGAGGGTATCGGGATGGTTAGGAAGGTGCATTTCCGGGGGAGAGAACCCTTTGACTCGTTTCAGGGCATCTGGGCCAAAAATCGAGGCAAAATAGGTTTGCCATGCTTGCATCTGCAATTTTAGATCGGGAATCGGTGTGGAAGGAGCCACCGCATGACTCCACATCGTCCCCAACCATTCCACATAGGGTTGATATTGACTGTTACAGGTGATTAATTTGAGTTTATCGAGGATATCCTGCCGTCCCATCTGTACCAAACCCCAGAGGAGATTGCCGGAATAATCGAGCATAATCCGGGGATTACAGCCTTCCGCCACCAATTCTGGGACAAAATCGCCCATGCGACTGTAACACCAGGCAAAAACACTGGCATTATGGTTATCACCATCCCCCTGATTTTCGAACATATGCTGGAGATTGCAGATTAATTCACCGTTAACACCCGCGGGGATGGTGGGTTGGTGCATATGCAAGGCACAGGCAAAACCAGCCTGAATATTGTCTAATTGGAGATTTGTTGTCGGTAAAAAGATCGGATCATCGTGATTAACAATCGCCGCGATTTCCTGTTCCCAACCGCAAATAGTCGGTAGTCCGGGGCGGATTTCCGTGATAGCGTTCGATTTCGATGATACGGGTGTAGCGATCATAATTTTTCAGGCGAATAGATTGAGATAGTTTGTCCCCACTCTCCCAGGGACAACTTTTTTTTACTGGCAACAGGTCACTCTTGACTGTTCACTGCTAACTGAGCTAAGAGCGCGAACTTTATCCTATCCCATTTATACTGAGAGTACCCCCTCTCCAGACACAAGCCTTCGTAACTCGTTAAAAATCAAGATGATTCTTTACTGAACTTAACCGATCCTCGCACTATGATCCAAACAACTATCCGCCCTTTTACCTGTAACTTTTAACCATGTTCTCGGCGACTACCGAAATTCTTGTTATCTTCTTCCTCATCCTCCTCAATGGAGTCTTTGCCCTCTCGGAAATTGCCATTGTCTCGGCGCGCAAAGTCCGTTTAGAACAATTAGCCAGAGATGATCGAAGGGCGGCGATGGCCTTAAAATTGGCCAATGATCCCAATCAAATTTTATCGACGGTGCAGATTGGCATTACCCTAGTGGGAATCTTTGCCGGGGCCTACGGAGGAGCCAATTTATCGGTCAGTGTGGCGCAATTATTGGCGCAAGTTCCCGTTTTAGCCCCCTACAGTCAAGCTTTGGGATTAGGATTAGTGGTGTTAATTATTACCTATCTATCCCTAGTGGTGGGGGAATTAGTGCCGAAACGGTTAGGTTTAAGTAATCCCGAAAAAATCGCTATCCTCGTTGCTGATCCTCTCGATAAGCTATCGAAAATTGTTTCGCCCGTTGTCCATCTTTTGAGTCAATCGACTAATCTGATTCTCAGTTTGTTGGGGATTAGCGCTAATAATAATGATTCCCCAATTACGGAAGAAGAATTGAAAATTATGCTTAAACAGGGAACCGAAGCGGGAACCTTTGAGGAAGCAGAACAGGATATGGTGGAAAGGGTGTTAGGATTGGGCGATCGCCGAGTAAGTCAGATTATGACCACGCGCCCAGATATTATTTGGCTAGATTTGGAAGATAGTGCCGAAATTAACCGCCAGAAGCTAATTGAGAGCAATCATAACCGTTTTCCTGTGTGTCAGGGCAGTTTAGATGAGGTTTTGGGGGTAATCGAAGTCACAGACTTATTGGCAGATTGTTTAACCGGTGAAAGTTTCGACCTGACGAAGGATTTACAACAGCCGCTTTTTGTGCCGGAAAGCACTAGGGGTTTAAAGGTGTTAGAATTGGTGCAGCAAAGTGGTCATCATATTGCCTTGGTAGTGGATGAGTACGGTGTGATTCAAGGATTGGTGACGCGCAAGGATATTTTAGAGGCAATTGTCGGCGATTTACCCCAATTAGATGATATTGAAGATGCTCAGATCGTGCAGAGGGAAGATGGTTCTTGGTTGATCGATGGTACAGTGGCGATCGAAGATTTTAAAGAATTATTTGAAATCAGTGAATTACCGGGGGAAAAACAGGGCAATTATCACACTTTAGGTGGTTTTATTATTACCTATCTTGGTAGGATTCCGGGGGCTGCCGCTCATTTTGAATGGCAAAGGTTGCGCTTGGAAGTGGTGGATATGGACGGTAATCGTGTCGATAAGGTGTTAGTCACGCTATTGTTGGATGATTTGTAAGTAATTGTTAGTAAACATCTAGATTTTTTCAAGCTTGTGAAGACCGATACAATTTTTTATCAACTCTTGCAAACTTTTCCGGGGTTAATTTTTGAATTACTGGGAGAATCAACCCAGAAAGCTGAAAATTATCAATTTTCCTCGCGAGAAATCAAAGAATTAGCGCGTCGTTTTGACGGTATTTTTTTACCAACCACAGCAGCACCGGAACTAATTATTTACTTTGTTGAAGTGCAATTTCAGGATAAAAGTGATTTTTATTGGCGATTTTTAACAGAAATTGTCATCTATCTCAATCAGTATAAACCCGTTCAGGATTGGATAGCTGTAGCTTTATTTGCCTCCAGGGATCTGGATAATAACTTTCCCTATCAACTGCGGGGATTTGAGATAACGGGACAGATCAGACGTATTTATTTAGATGAATTAATCGATAATCTGGCTCCGTCTCTGGGTTTAGGAATTATTCAGTTAATTGTCGCTACACCCCAATTAGCACAGCAACGAGGAAAACCACTTTTAGAAAAAGCGATCGCTGAAATTGATGATCTAGTTTTCCAGCAAAAAGTTGTAGAATTAATTGAAAGAACCCTGGCCTATAAATTTACTAATCTTAGTCGCTCGGAGTTAGAAGCTATGTTCGGATTAGATGATCTCAGACAAACTCGACTTTATCAAGAAGCTAAAGAAGAAGGTCGTGAAGAAGGTCGTGAAGAAGCTAAAACTGAAGCGATCGCCAGTTTACTAGCTTTAGGTTTAAGTATAGAACAGATTGCCACTGCTTTGCAGTTAGAACTTACCAAAGTACAAGAGACAGCGGCCAAATTATCCCCCCCAAATTAGCAGGGTAAATTATCAAGTTTCTCCCTGATTTTACCCTATTCATTCATATTACGATAGGTAGCCACTGCCGAGGGAGAAATGCGATTGAGATAACGGAAAATCCAATATTTTAAGACTGTATCCAAGATAACGGGAAAAGTGGCGATAAAGAGAAAATTAAACTCGCGATTTTCCGGTAAACCGAAATGACGACTTAATCCTTCTAGGATGACTTCCCAACCGTGGGGAGAGTGGAAACCGACAAATATATCGGTAAAGAGAATAATTAAAAAAGCTTTAGCTGAATCGCTAAGATTATAGAGAATGCCATCAAGAAAAGACTTGACAATCTCGATTTCCCGACGACTAAAAGCGATAACAAAACCAAAGGCAATCAGGGAACAAATATCGGCGAAAATATTAGCGATTGCGTTTAAACCTCGTTGGCGAAATTCTTCACTTAGTACCGCTGCTTTTTTAGTAATTTCTCCCTCGATTTCTTCGTTAGATAATTTGGGTGCTAAACCAATCATACCTCGAAAATGTAAAGCTTCCTCAAATCTTCTCAATTCCGAAAAAGCTTCTTCTTCTAAATCCTGATTGATAAAAATAAACTGTTCCTGTTGTTGGAAATATTTATTAACCAAGGGGGTGATCAGGAAAGTTTTGGTTAATTGCTGGGTTAATAAAGGAACAATAATTAACAGTAAAATAAACTTGAGAGAAATGGCTGTTTTATAACGAGAATTGCGAAATCTTTTTAAAACTGCCTCCTCCGATTCCTCCGCTTGGGGATCGATTTCCTGCTTAATGCGATTAAAAGTATTGACAAAAGAACGGGGTAAAACTCCCGGTTTTTCCGTAGCTTTTTGGGATTTATTACTTTTGATTATTTCCTCATCTTCAATACTACCCGCCGCTAAAAAAGAGCGATTTCGAGAAGTCTTATTTTTGGCTGTTTCCTGCTCAAAATTTCTGTTCTGGAGACTTTTGGGACCATCTTCAAGATATTCTTGCCAATAATTACCTTGATATTTTCCGATAACACTATCGATAAACTGAAGTTTTTTCAGACAAACATCTGTGGTGACAGTAATCACCCCATTATTAATTGTCGGTTGATTTGGTCCGAAGGTATTAACGATCGAGCGACTGGCTTTAAACTCCGTCAATCTGACTTTAATTTTTTGCAGATAACCTTTAACTTCTGCGATAAAATAGGAATTAGTGGTACTGCCATAATTCGAGAACTCCGCTGCCACTTTTCGCCCTTGAAAATGCTTGTCTTCTATCTCCTTAATCTTCAAAGCTGCATGATAAGCCTCATCTAAAGAACGTTCAGGAGTTTGTAATAACCATTGATTAACACCTTGCAAAATCCGATTAAGATTCATAGGAAACAATTACTTCCACAAGGAAAAAAGCTAGAGTACCAATCAGTCATCTTAACAAATACAATCGAGAAAAAACGATGTCAATCATACCAATTTGGATCGAAGGTGGGACTCGATCGGGAAAAACCACCGCTTTAGTCGGGGAATTTCGGCGCTGGGTTGTTTCTCAACGTCAGTCCCAGGATTCATTGTATCTTGATCGATCGAAATCATCGCCCCTTTCCCAAACGGTCTTAGTTTTCGCTGCCAACGATGATAACAAACGGGAATTAGCCGATCAATTAGCCCTTGCTGTTAGGGGTAGCTATCCGATTCTCTGCAAAACCCCTTTAGGTTTTCTCACCGATGAAGTCATCCTGTTTTGGCCGTTAATTTTCGAGTCTTTAGGGCTAAAAGCGCAATTTCCCCGCCGATTACGCCCAGAAACGGAACAGGAACTCGCCACCCGTCTCTGGCAACCAGCGATCGCTGAATTCTTCCAGCTTACTAGCATAAATGAATATCGTTTTGTCCGTCAAGTTCTCGATTTGTTACAATTAGCCGGCGCTAGTGGTGTTCCCGCAGAAAAGATACCCGAAAGATTAGCCGACGGATTATCAGAAACAGATTTAAAACGAGTTTTAGCGATTAATGAGCAGGAAACACCAGAAAAAGTGGGAGAATTAATCATTCAATGGCGTGATTGGTCTCTAGAACGTGGTTTATTAAGTTATGGTATCATCTACGAACTCTATTGGCGCTATTTATTTCCTGATAGTCGTTATCAACAGCAACTATTAAAACGCTTCCGGGGAGTTTTTGCGGACGATGTGGACGATTATCCGGCTATTGCCAAGGATTTACTCAGTTTTTTCCTCGATCATGATTGTTTTAGCGTTTTTACCTACAATCCCCAGGGAAAAATTCGCTTAGGATTAACTGCCGATCCCGATTATCTACAAAAATTAGCGGCACGCTGTCAAATTATGCCATTATCTACCACCGACGGGTTAGCTGCTCAGTTTAGCGAGACGGTTCTCTCCTTAATCAGCGACGGTAACTATCTTGGCAATCTTCCCGATCAATTCATCTCCCTGCAAACCACCTCTCGCGCCGAATTGTTACGGAAGACAGCCACAGCTATTATTCAAGCAGTCAAGCAAGGAGCAGTAAAATCCGAAGAAATCGCCGTTATTGCCCCCGGTTTAGACGAAATCGCCCGTTATAGCCTGATGGAAATTTTAACCGGTGCCGGGATACCCGTTCAACCCCTCAACGAACAACGACCCCTGATCAGTTGTCCTCTGATTCGGGCCTTATTGACCCTTCTCGCCCTTGTTTACGCAAATTTGGGGCGTTTAGCCCCCCAAGAGGCCATAGCGGAAATGCTGGTGATTTTTAGCCGTTATTGCTGGGATGAAGAAGAGAATTTAATTCCCGATATCGATCCAATCCGCGCCGGATTAATTGCCGATCATTGTTATCAAGTGCATCCGGAAAATCCTCGTTTATTAGCGATCGAAACTTTTCCCCGTTGGGATCGCTTAGGACAAAAAGCTTGTACTGCCTACGAAAGAATTTGTCACTGGATCGAAGGGATGAAAAAACGGCAGCAGGAAGCGAAACTTTTCCCGATTTTTGTCTTAAATCAAGCGATCGAACAATTATTAAACGATGGGGAAAATTTGCCCTTCGATCACTTGGCAGCTTTACGAGAATTAATGGAAACTGCCCAACATTTTTGGGAGATCGATCGCCGTTTGCGTGAGAGTGAACCCTGTTTTCAAAGTCCCAGCGAAACTATTAGTCAGTTTATCCAACTTTTGCGCCGTGGCACAATTACTGCTAATCCCTATCCCGTGCGACAATTTATTAAATCTTCCTCAGCAGTCACCCTAGGCAATATCTTTCAATATCGTTCTTTTCGTTCTAGTCATCGTTGGCATTTTTGGCTAGATTGTTCCTCTCCACTCTGGGAACAAGGAGGTGCTGCTACTCTTTTTGCTGCGCCGATTTTTTGGCGAGAAAGTCCATATCAACGCTGGACAACAGAAGCAGAATTAGAGGAAAATCAGGCACGTTTACAGAGAGTTTTAAGGGATTTATTGGCACGGGTAAGCGAAAAAGTTATCCTCTGTCACAGTGATTTAGGAGTATCGGGAACCGATCAAACCGGACAACTTTTATCCTTAGTACAAGCGGCAAAAGAATATGATTATAGTATTACTTGAATTATCGGGATTGAAACTTTAGCAAGTATCTAGTGCCGATCCATAAGGAGTCATGCACACATTTCTTTACTTTTTTTGACAAAATCGCCTGTAGACAAGTGAGTAGAAGTATTCCACTTTATTGATTCTGTAGGACAGATTTTGAACGAATCTCTAATTTTGTTAAGCTAACTTAAACCAGCGATTTTAACCAACCGTACCAAGCATCTAAACCTTCTCCAGTGGTAGCGGAAACTTGAAAAACTTTCAGATTGGGATTAACTTGATAGGCGTAATCTAAACAGCGATCGAGGTTAAAATTAACGTAGGGCAGTAGGTCTATTTTTGTCAAGATCATGACTTGAGAAGCGTGGAACATATAGGGATATTTAATCGGTTTATCTTCTCCTTCGGTGACGGAAAGAATGACGACTTTGGCATTTTCTCCCAAATCAAATAAAGCAGGACAAACTAGATTACCGACATTTTCGATCATGACTAAAGAATTCATCGGTGGATCGAGTTCGATTAATCCTCTCTCTACCATTGATGCTTCTAAATGACAACCTGTTCCGGTATTAATTTGGATAACCTGACAACCGGTTTCACTAATTTTTTGGGCATCGTTAGCTGTTGCTTGATCTCCCTCAATGACACTGATAGGAATAGCGGTTTTTAAATCGGCAATTGTGCGAGTTAAAAGGGTAGTTTTTCCCGAACCGGGGGAAGAAACTAGATTAAGGGCAACAGTTTTTCTCCCCTTCAACCAACCACGATTTTGTGCCGCTAACAGATTATTTTTTGCCAGCAGATTTTGCTCAACTTGGAGAATGCTACCATGAATTTGAGCGTGAATTTCCGCAGGATGATGGGGATGCTCATGATCGTGATCGTGATGGCTATGACTAATAACAGTACCATCGGCTAAAATATGTTCATGGGTTCCCGTTTGCGGATTAGTTACCATCACTTCCGAGTTATCAGAACAACCACAGGTTACACACATAAGGATTCTGTCTCCAACGATTTGAGATTTAATTCTTGACCCTGTAAAATGACTATATTGCGACTACCACATCGATCGCAGATTCCGTAGGGATATTCTAGTTCTAGCTCATTTCCGCAATCTTGGCACTGTCCTAAACCAGAAATTTCCAGAATCTCTAACATTGCCCCCTCTATATTAGTACCTTGACAACAGGTATCAAAACAAAAAGCGATCGATTCTGGCATAATTGCCGTTAGTTTACCAATCTCTAACACCACGCGCTTAACTTTCATTCCTCGCGAGTGTTCTAAAGCAAGTTCAATAATATTTTGGGTAATTCCTAGTTCGTGCATTTTCAGTTATCAGTTATCAGGGAACAGGAAACAGGGAGAAGGGAGCAGGGAAATTTCAACTAAAACCCCAAAACCCCAAAACCCCAACTATCTGTTTTTTTAGTTTTCACTTTTTCCTTTAAAACTGTCTCCTGTCTAATTAACATATTCTCGGTAATTGTTCACCGACTAACATATCGAGAATCCTTTTAGTGCCGAAAGCGGTTTTTAAGTAAACTAAATTGGGGGGAGAAGCGACGACTTCCCCGATACAAGCGGCATTTTTACCGTCAGGATGGGAACGCATCACTGCTAAAACGCGATTTTCCGCCTCCGGAGGCACGACAAGGACTAATTTGCCCTCATTTGCCAGATAAAGCGGTTCTAAGCCCAATAATTCGCACATTCCTCGCACTTCTTCCCGGATGGGGATCGCCGTTTCCTGTACCTGTATTCCCACCCCTGAACTTTGGGCGAATTCGTTTAAAACTGTGGCTAATCCGCCTCTAGTGGCATCCCGCATCGCTTTAACTTCCGGGCAAACTGCCAGAATTGCAGAAATTAAAGAATTCAGAGCTTGACAATCGCTTTCGATTGTGCATTGCAGGTCTAATTCGCCCCTGGCCATCAGAATGGCGGTGCCGTGATCCCCCAGAAAACCGTTAATCAAAATGCGATCGCCAACTTGTAAATTATTGGCACTGGAATTGATTCGGGACGGAATTACTCCGACTCCAGAGGTATTAATAAATATTTGATCCCCTTGTCCCCTGGGAACGACTTTTGTATCCCCGGTGACGATTTTTACCGCTGCTTTGTCGGCGGCTATTTTCATGCTGGTAACGATGGTTTTTAGGGTGTCGATAGATAAACCTTCTTCGAGGATAAAACTACAACTGAGATAGAGAGGAATTGCCCCACCGACAGCCAAATCATTAACGGTTCCATTGACTGCTAAACTGCCAATATCACCCCCCGGAAAGAATAGGGGAGAAACCACATAGGAATCGGTGGTAAATGCCAAGCGATCGCCTATTTTAGCCAAATCTTTAATCTCAAATCGGGCTTGATCTTCAAGGGTTGCCAGTAAGTTATTATCAAAGTTATTAACGAATATCTCATTAATTAAATCCCGCATTGCTTTGCCACCACTGCCATGGGAGAGAGTGATATTTGTGTCGGTAATTTTGTGTTTTTTTAATTTTAAAGAAGCTGAAGGAGTGCTAGTCATAGGTGAGGTAGGAAGTTTTCGTTTTGGATAGTCGGTGGTCGATACCAAATTAGGTTACACTTTATCCTGAGGAGAAATGCTGTCATAGCCTACTGCTAGATTATCTTAATGGGTTTCTGGTATTTCTCGCACTTTTTCTACAGTTAAGTCCAAAGCTTGAGCAATTTGTTCTACAGTTAAACCTAAAGCCAATAAACGCGGCACAGATTCCAGTTTACCTTCCAGTTTACCTTCCAGTTTACCTTCCAGTTTACCTTCCAGTTTACCTTCCAGTTTACCTTCCAGTTTACCTTCCAGTTTACCTTCTTCTCGAACGTCTTGAAAATAACGGGTTTGTTTCAGTTCATCTAAACTAAACATGGCTTCTATCTCCCGGCGACTTAGACGTGGTAATTTATAGATAAGGATCGTTTCTATTAATTGTAGGAGGTTTTGCGGTTGGGTAAATTCAGTTCGCACTCGTTCAATAAGTTGTTTGGCTGTTGCCACTGCTTGATTTTCTTTAGCAATAATTAATTTTATAGTGGCAATACCGAGGGAATCTTGATTAATATCATCTAGTTCATCTAAATATATTCGCGTCACTCTCCCAGATGTCAATAAGTCTTGGTAACGTACAACCTGATCTGATTCTACCCGACGATGGGGATAAATGACCACCCCGTGCCAATCATTGTTAAAAGCAGTTTTACTGAGATATAAGAAGATTTCAGCAAAGAAACGGCCATAAAAATTCTGATCATCTTGAAATTGCACCTCGCAGAAATAAATAGGAATGCTAGGATCGGTAATATTGGGCAAAAATACGCCATCAATACGAAAAGCTAGTTGCTTAATTTCGACGGAATCAAAGCGGTAATTCTCTGCTTCTCTGGGGGCAAGGTTGATTAATTCAAAGAAAATTGACGGATAAGATTGAAAAAGATCATAAAAAATACTGTCGGTTTTCATGGGGAACTTGTGGTGGTAAGCTCTGCAAAAAATTTTCGCTGTTTTATCCCAATTCCACTAACTTTATCTTACCATGTAGATAGAGAGTTTTCCTGCTAATCATTTTCATTATAGCAGTTATCTTTGCCAAACCAATGCTAAAAGCTAATACCTAAAATAACCGATAAATGATCGAGTCTGAACATCTCCCCCTGGTCAGGGCGCTATAGCTGACAATGAGTCGCTATAATAGAATTCGCCGATCGCTAACTTCTCCCTCGGTAAAATTTCTATGACTGGAAGACTGAACAAGCTACAACAAGATTTAAAGAACATAGAAACGGAAGTGGCAAATTTAGCCGAAAGAATGCGAGAAAAATACCGAATTTATCTTGATTTACTCGGTGAATCTCTCTATAAACAGGCGATCGGGGCAGTGTATTATATATGTACCCGTTACTATGGGGGGGAATTTCTGGCCCTCTCCCACAGCAATCGTCAGAAACTACAAGAGGAGATCAAAGCTCTAGGACAAGAGGCTAAAGCCAGTTTACAGCAATTGGGCGAGCAGAGCTTCGATCGAGGGGCATTTTCAGGGGTAGGATTCTCTAAAAGTCCAGCAGAGACAGTTAACACCCCAGATTTCTTGAAACTTTTTCTAGACAAACGGGAAAATCTAGCCGCAGCTGGAGAGATTAATAACCCCGATATTTTACTTTATTGTTGTCGAGTGCTGGAAAAAAACTGTATCGAGATTCTCAATCATCTCTCTAAACAAATTAATCAGCAACTACAAAAAGCTTATATTCTTCCCCCTCATCTACCCAGTCAAATTATCGATATGGCAATTCAAGCGGGAGAAGAAGGACAATCCCTAGGGGGAGGAAATAATATGTTAAACATTCTAGTGGAAGCTAAAAACCCTGAACCAGAGGAAGAAAAAGATGAAGATGAAGATGATGGGGATGATCATGATTTTTCAAGTGGCAAAGTCACTAAAGTAACGGCGATTCATCTACGAATGGCTGAACTCGAATTTGCTGATACGCGCTTAAGTGTCGAAAGAAATCAAATTCGCTCCCTTTGGGAACAATTAAATCGTCTAGGGGAACAATATCATCGTATTCGCAAAGAATATACTATCGCTCAAGCGGAAGCGGCATGGCGCAGTAGTTGGTACGATTAATCAGTTATAATCAAACAGGGGTATCAGGGAAGCATAATACCGGGAAATTTGGAGTCAAGAGACAATTATGAAAGGGGAAATACCCGACTGGGTGAGATTACAAAAAGCCTTATCTGTAGAAGCGGAAAAAGGTTATCCCGATCTTCAGGGAAATCAGTACCGTTTTAGCGAGTTTTTCTGTCTTAGTTTCGGGGATAATCCTCCCGTGGGAATTTCCACCAGTGAGAGAAATCGCTGGCGAGAATTAGCCCAAAAATTTGCCCAATATTCCCAGTTTAATCCCAGACAAAGACAACAATTAGTCACCGAAACTCGCAATTTTTTGCAACAATTACGGCAAACTTTAGAAGCAGCCCCCACCCCCAAAGAACCAGCTGCGGCGAAAATTATTAATACCACTCCCATCACGGCAAAGGCTAATTCTCCACGGCAAGTTACCCTCGAACAACCCTTGAAATATCTAGCGGAAGTGGGAGAGAGAAAAGCTGGTCTTTTAGAAAAATTAAACCTCCACAAAGTTGAAGATTTATTATATTATTATCCCCGGGATCATATTGATTACAGTCGTCAAGTCAATATCGCTAATTTAACCGAGGGGGAAACGGTAACTTTAGTGGGGAATGTCAAGCGCTGTAATTGTTTTACTAGCCCCAAAAATACCAAGTTAGCTATCTTTGAATTGCTCTTACAGGATCGCACTGGACAGATAAAATTAAACCGTTTTTATGCGGGAACTCGCTATACTAATCGTGCTTGGCAAGAAGGACAAAAAAAACTCTATCCCGTCGGTTCGGTGGTGGCGGTTAGTGGTTTAGTCAAAGCGGGTAAATATGGGTTAACTTTAGAAAATCCTGAATTTGAATTATTAGACAGTTCTGGGGCAAGTATTGAGTCCTTAAAAATCGGGCGTATTCTGCCGGTTTATCCCCTCACCGATGGAGTACCCGCCGACCTAATTAGAAAGGCTGTAGTCGCCGCTTTTGGGGCAGTAGAGGCGATAAAAGATCCCTTGCCTTTCGGTCTCAGAAAACAATACGGATTAATCGATTTAAAAACAGCAATTACTAACATTCATTTCCCTAATAATGCCGAGATTCTCAGTCAAGCGCGACGGCGATTAGTCTTTGATGAATTCTTCTTTTTACAATTGGGGTTTCTGCGGCGGCGGCAACAGTATCGTCAGACACAGAAAAGTGCTATTTTTAGTGCTAATGGTCAATTAATTGATCGATTTAATCAGATAATTCCCTTTCAATTAACTAATGCTCAAAAACGAGTTATTGAGGAAATTTTAGAGGATTTAGATTCTAGCACCCCGATGAATCGTCTTGTGCAGGGGGATGTGGGTTCTGGCAAAACAATTGTCGGAGTTTATGCTATTTTAGCAGCCCTACAATCCGGTTATCAAGCGGCATTAATGGCTCCCACGGAAGTTTTAGCGGAACAACATTATCGTAAGTTAGTTAGCTGGTTTAATCTCTTAAATTTACCCGTAGAATTATTAACTGGTTCCACAAAAACCGCTAAAAGGCGAGAAATTCACGCCCAATTAGAGACAGGAGAATTACCACTTTTAGTGGGAACTCATGCCCTAATTCAAGATGCAGTTAATTTCCGCAAATTGGGGTTAGTTGTTATTGATGAACAGCATCGTTTTGGGGTACAACAAAGGGCAAGATTATTAAGCAAAGGAGAGTCTCCCCACGTTTTAACCATGACAGCAACACCGATTCCCCGTACTTTAGCTTTAACCCTGCATGGGGATTTAGATGTGAGTCAAATAGACGAATTACCCCCCGGCAGACAACCGATTCAAACCACCGCTTTAAATGGCAATCAAAGAAGGGCTGCCTATGATTTAATTCGCCGTGAAATTGCCCAAGGCAGACAAGCTTATGTGATTTTTCCCTTGATTGAAGAATCGGAAAAATTAGATGTTAGAGCTGCGGTGGAAGAATATCAAAATTTATCAGAAAAGATTTTTCCTAATTTTAATATCGGTTTACTCCATGGTCGCATGAGTTCCGCCGAAAAAGAGGAAATCTTAACAGCTTTTCGCGATAATATTCTGCAAATTATTGTCTCAACTACAGTTATCGAAGTGGGGGTTGATGTTCCCAATGCCACGGTGATGTTAATTGAAAATGCCGAACGTTTTGGCCTGTCACAATTGCATCAATTACGGGGGCGCGTGGGCAGAGGCTCCCATCAATCCTACTGTTTACTTTTAAGTGGCAGTAATAGTGCTAATTCCCGTCAAAGATTAACGGTTTTGGAACAATCCCAAGATGGCTTTTTTATCTCGGAAATGGATATGCGATTTCGCGGTCCGGGGGAAGTTTTAGGACAACGACAATCGGGTTTACCAGATTTTGCCCTCGCTAGTTTAGTCGAGGATCAAGAGGTGTTAGTTTTGGCTAGAGATGCCGCCGAAAAAATTATGTTAGATGATCCCCATTTAATCACTTTGCCCAATTTGAAACAAGCCTTAGAAGCTAAATATCAACGGATGTTGGGAGCGGATATTTTAACTTGATTTAGATGTTCAGTGATCAGTAAACAGTAATACTAAATCCAGTTATTAAAAACTGATTATTTATTCTCATTTTATCACTCAATCCAAGCCTTTGGGGGGTTCTACCCCCCAAACCCCCCGTTGGGGGCGTGGCGCCGCCCCCAAACCCCCCGCGCATTAGTTTTTCGGTGGGATGCTTACAGACGGCTGCTGACACATCTGTAATAATTTAAGAGTCACTCCACTTGCATGAGTGCCTCTTCTGATATGTAGCCTATACTCAGTGGATTTAGTATAATCAGTAAACAGTAAACAGCGAAAAGACAGCAGCAAACTGCCATTTGATGAGGCTCACTTAATACATACTGCTCACTCAAAACTCAAAACTCAAAACTCAAAACTCAAAACTCAAAACTTAAAACTTAAAACTCAAATCTGATAACTGATAACTGATAACTGATAACTGATAACTGATTCAATTAACCAAATTTAATCATTTCTCGTCCTGCCATCACGGGTAATTCCCCTTTTAAAATCGGAATCAATGTCTCGCGAATTCTGTCCGCATCGGGGGGACAACCCGGCATAAAAATATCGATGGGAATGACTTGATGGACCGGCAGCACTTGATCTAATAATTCGGGAACGATACCGGGTTCTTCTGGTAGTTGAGGTGTGTTATCTCCTAACTCTAAATAAGCCCTTTTTAGCACGGGATCGGCAGTTCCTAACATATTTCGCATAGCGGGAACGTTAGCAGTCACGGCGCAATCACCAAAAGAAACGACGGTTTTGGTATTTTGGCGGACTAGATGAATTAGTTCTAAATTGTCCTGATTAGCGATCGCTCCTTCCACTAAACAGACATCGACATTTTCGGGATAGGTTTTCAGATCGCAGCCGACGGGACTATACACCACGTCAACTTTTTCGGCTAATTCTAACAGCCATTCATCCAAATCGAGGAAGGACATATGGCATCCCGAACAACCGGCTAACCAGACAGTAGCGAAGCGAATTTTACTCATAATTTTAATTCCTTGTTTGTTAGGTTTTGGGAATAGTGATTACTAGCTAATAGAAAATCGTCTGATTGCAGAGTGGCGTAGTTTGCTGTCTCGACAAGTTCCTGATTATCTGCAATTAAAGAAAAAAGATCGATACCCTTCCATTCTTGCAAAAATTCACAGATCAGCTGGGGTGTCCAATTTTCACCTCTAAAAAACTTAAATTTTTTCGTGTGGACATTGAGAAAAAAATGCAAGATATTACATTGATCCTGCGCCCCGAAAATAGTCCCTTTGACTGTCCAATTATCCACACTACTGGCGTAATCCTCGATCGCCCGATCTGCCGCCGCCACACGCTCTCGGTATTGATCACAGAATTGACGAAGCATCCGGGGAAATCGCCCAACTTCGGCGAAAAGTTCGATCGCGGACCAAGCTAAATTGGTTGGTTGAGATTGATAATCCACCAGCGATAGACAGCGCTCCAAGGCTTGGAGAAAGATCTGTTCAAGATTTGTATCATTCATAACATTATTGATTCGCTTGACGCAGTAGGGTTGACCAACCATATTGAGCTTGAGCGATTTCGTGAGCAGAAGGCTGATTCATACCCTGATTAATCACTAAATCCGATTCTAAGATTTCGTGTTGTAAAAAGACACAATCGATCTCCGTTCCCTGTCCTCGCGCCATCCTCAACCATGCCTTTGCCATATCAATACTAGGCCAAAATTCATACTGACTGACACCGCCACCGAAAGCGTAGTCCTTTGCTCGTTGAGTTTCCCGAGCAGAAATACCGCAGTAATCGGAAATCAAGCGAATATCTTCATTCATCCCCATAATCTCGTCATACAGAGCCATTTACGCCCGCAGATACTTGGCATAAATACCTAGATGTCCCCAACGAGCGTTTTGAGAATCTACCATTTTTCGCTAACGCGTCCATTGGTGTTGAGTCCTAGCGTTAACTAAAAATTCCAACTTCGAGCGATCTTCCTCTTTTTCAGAAACGGCGGAACCCTTACGGAATATCGCCCCGGTTGGACAAGCGGCAACACATTTGCCGCAGGAAGTACAGGCAGAAACGCTGCCCCAAGGCTGATCCATTCCCGCAATAATTTTATCTTTTTCGCCGCGATAAGCCAGATCCCAAACGTGCGCCCCTTCAATTTCATCGCAGACTCGCACACAACGGGTACAGAGAACACAACGATTATGATCGATACCGAAAAGATGATGGGAAATATCCACTTCTCGCTTGGGAAAACGATAGGGAAAACGACTATGATCCATACCCACTTCGATGGCTAAATCTTGTAATTCACAGTTACCATTAGCCACACAAACTGCACAAACGTGATTGCCTTCAGCGAATAATAATTCCACCGTCATGCGGCGATATTCTTTCAGTTTTGGGGTATCGGTATGAACCACCATTCCTTCCGCCACCTCCGTTACACAGGCGGGTAATAATTTATTAATACCTTCAATTTCTACCAAACATAAGCGACAGGCGGCCACTTCGGAAACCCCATCGAGATGACAGAGGGCGGGAATTTTTATTCCTACCTGACTAGCTGCCGCCAGAACTCGCGAACCTGCTTCGATCGCTACATCTTTGCCATCAATGCTTAAAGTGATTACGGACATAAAAATTATTCTCCTTGAGGATAATATCCCTCTCCTTCCATAGGCCACGGTTTGCCACCAAAGGTGGGATTTTTACAGAAAGTTTTAACCTAGACAATCGGCTAAGTCTTTTGCGGGGGTGGTAATCGGCTGCAGGTGATAGGTATCGGCGAGGAATTTCAGGACGTTAGGGGAGATAAATGCCGGTAAAGTTGGTCCCAGACGGATATTTTGCATACCTAGATGCAGCAGGGTGAGCAGTACAGCGATCGCTTTTTGTTCGTACCAAGAGATAATTAGGGATAGGGGTATCTCGTTGACGCTAACGTTAAAAGCGTTGGCTAATCCTAGGGCGATTTTGATGGCACTATAGGCATCGTTACATTGTCCCACGTCCATTAGCCGGGGTAATCCTTCGATGCTACCTAATTGTTTGTCGAAAAAGCGGAATTTTCCGCAGGCAAGGGTTAAAACGATACAATCTTCGGGAACTTGTTCCACAAATTCGGTGTAGTAATTGCGATCGGGTTTTGCCCCATCGCAGCCACCAACTAGGAAGAAGTGACGGATTTTACCCTGTTTAAGGGCATCAACCACCGTATCAGCGACACTGAGGACGGTATTGTGGGCAAATCCTACCATTACCTGCCGAGGTTCGCTTATTTCAGTAAATCCGGGCAATGACAGTGCTTTAGCAATCACGGGACTAAAATCGATCGCACCGTCAACTGTTTCTAAGCGGTTAATATGGGCATAACCCACAGGTCCGAGGGTAAAGAGTTTACTTTCATAGTTTTCGTGGGGGGGCATGAGACAATTAGTAGTTAAAACTATTGCCCCCGGAAACTTAGCAAATTCTTTAGTTTGATTTTGCCAAGCGGTTCCATAATGACCGTAGAGATGGGGATATTTTTCTTTTAGTTTTGGATAACCGTGAGCGGGTAATAATTCTCCGTGGGTATAGACTGTTATGCCAGTATTGGCAGTTTGTGCCAGTAAAGCTGCCAATTGTTTAATATCATGGCCGGAGACTAAAATGGCTTTACCTAAACGCGGATTTAAGGGAACATTTGTCGGTATGGGATGACCGTAGGTTTCGGTATGACCTTGATCTAATAATTCCATGGCCCGCAGGTTTGCTGCCCCGACTTTTAGACAGATTGCCACCCAATCATTCAGGTTTAAATCCCCCCGATCAATTGCCGCTAAAGTCTCTTGGATAACCTGATAAACTGAGTCATCCTCTTGACCTAATTCCTGAGCGTGGAAAGTATAGGAAGCAAGACCTTTAACTCCGTAGATAGCGGTTAACTTTAGGGAAAAAATATCGATGTCCTGCACTTTTTCAATTAGTTCTAAGGATACTTCTTGACCTTGGCTAACTAGGCTCTCATTAAAATTAGGCTGATAGTTGGCAAGTGCAGACCAGTCCAGGGATCCCAATTGTGCTTTTAAATTTTCCCGAATCTCTAAACAACGCTGAATATAATCGGTAAAACGTCGTTGATCGAAGTTCACATTGGTCATGGTGGCGAAAAGCGACTCACAGGTAAAAATATCGGCTTCGCGAGTAGATATCGCCGCTTCTTTGGCTTTTAAAACTACCGATGCTAATCCCCGCAGACAATAAACTAATAAGTCTTGAACAGCGTTGACTTCGGGACTTTTTCCACAGGCTCCCCACTGATGGCAACCATTACCACTAGCGGTTTGTTCGCATTGTTCACAAAACATAAGTTTTCTCTCTTTTTTTCAGTAGATTGACAGATTGTCGCGATTTGTTCTACTAAGTTCAATCCCGCTTTTTTGAAAGTTATTTATTAGCCTTCACCCGGCAAGAATTATGGATTTTACGACTGGAAAGCTTGTCTTGACAGCCTCTCCTCTCTGAACTATGTTTTTATTCTCTCACTCTTTTTACCATTTGGGTTCTGATTTTATATTTCCTCAAGAATTACCGATTAAACAATTATTTAGTTGTCTTATTTAAATTAAGTATTTTTGGTGATTTTTATGATATAATGAGCGAAATTTTCGATTTTTAGGCGGTCAATTATACTAAATCCCTTGAGTATAGGCTACATATCAAGAGAGGCACTCATGCAAGAGGCAAAGGGGAGAATAAATAATCAGTTTTTGATAACCAGATTTAGTATAATTTCTGATATGTCAAATCAAGAAACTAAACCAGCATCTATTTCTCTGAATGCTAGGAAGCAATCTGTTGATTTTCCTCAAAACCCTGAACAGCCACTTCTAGTTGAAGAATTGGAATGGTCAGAAACCGAGGTCAAAGAATCTTATTATCACCTCCAACACCTTGAAAATGATTGGAATGCACCTAAAATAAATATTTATTACAAGCTTTAATCGAGGTGATTTAAAACTTTGCTTCTAGTCCAGCTTGTTTGCAAATGACATTGGCTGTTACTTTATCAATAGTACGGTGTCTTTTAATGGGAATAGTTTTTTCTCCATTGGTATAGATAGAGTGATTCCCGCCTTCCCTGAGAAGATAAAAACCATTTTCTTCAAAATATTTGATTAGATCTCTGCGTTTTACTGACATCTTAAATACTTAGATAAATTGATTCTAACAAGCATTCTTCTAGAGGAATCGGTTGGTTTTGTTGTTGATAGGCTAAAATCATTTCAAAGAGAGCATCTTTGAGCATTTCTCGACATTCTTCTAAGGTTGCTCCTTCGGTAATCACTTCTGGCCATTCTATCAGTTGTCCCATGTAACCAGAGGGAATTTTTGTATATTTAGCAGTATATTGATTGAGCATAGTTATCTCTTTTTTTATCTACTTAACTTAGCAATGATTGAAACCGCTCATCTCCCCGAATCTGCTCAAAATCTTGATCCGTTTTCGCCATATCTTGATATTCGGTATGGAGGTTGTCAGTCAGGAATTATTGCATCAATCATTTCTCTCCGATTCTTGCGATAAATATAGAAATCGCTATCTAAAGTTAACACAGAACTGCTTTCAATTAATTCAGTCATCCTCACCAAACAAGCATCAGCAAAAGACATGGGAACGGATTGATAACGCTGTCTTAACTCTCGGATGACTTTGACTTCATCATTTAGGCTAAAATCTATTTTAATTGTTCCCCGTTCAATTAAAGACATTATTGCATCTTCACTCCCATAAACATCTTGTAAAATAAAACAGGATTCAGTGATAACTGCCTCACAAGTTAATAAAGGTTTGGCAACTTTTTCCCATTGCTGAATTGCCCAATTGTGATAATTATCACTCCGGTCGAGAACGGCGACTAAGACCCCCGTATCTAGAATTACTCTTTTAAGCATATTAGACTAGATGCTTTTTTTTAAATTCCCTCTTTTTTAGGGATAAATCTCCTTTACCACTGTCTAAACACCCCACTAAGTCTCCGGCTGATTCTAAAGCAGAAATTTCTCTTTCTTCCTCATGAATTGCTGTCTTATCTGCTTTAAGTTGCAAAAATTCAATAAACTCTATTACTTGTTGTTGTTGTTGTGGGTTGAGGGTTTGCAGTTTTTCTAAAATGGTTTGTTGGTGGGTGGTTGCCAGTGTCATAGCAATTGTTCTCCTGATAGGATAGAAAGTTGTGACTTAAGAGTTATTATACCCTAATTCTGATGATAGGATTGCTTTCGACATAGATAGTTATCTCTTTTTGGGTTTTCTTAACTTAGCAATGATTGAAACCGCTCATCTCCCCGAATCTGCTCAAAATCCTTATCCGTTTTCGCCATATCTTGATATTCGACATCAAGATTGATGGCGCGTTGTAAGTTTCCTAAGATTTAATAATGTTCTGGCAATATATTTTAGCTGTTGCTACTGAGATAACAGATTGACAACTAATCAAAAAGTTCATACCTAATAAACCATCTACCCGCAAAACTGCTGGAATATTGTAGGCCATAACTTCAAAATTTTTGAGAAGTTGTCCTATACAATTAAACCAAGCAATTTGAATTATAGGTATCGGAGGGGTAGTTCCTTTGCCAGTTACTATTGTTTGCTTGCTTTGAGGATTATTTAGATTGTAACCTAAATCTTCTAAGATTTTGACAGGCAATATTGTCATACTAGAGCCTGTATCAACCAATAAAGTAACTCGATAAAAATCTCCCTTATTTATTCCGCCAATCATGGCATTAATTTTAAACAAATTTTGACCATGACGCAGCAATGACTGAGGTTTATTATAAGTCATATAATCACCACTATATTATCAGGAATAATGCCAGTGTATTCAATAGCTACTGGTTGTCCTTGTCGTAAAGAAAGTTGATTATAAACTTCATCTCTGTTGGCTGAATGGGTTAAAACTTGTCCTTGAATAACATTAAGTTCCTCATCTAGTTCAGGATTGAGGATTAGTACCCATTGCTCCGGATAAAACTGACAGATTTCTTGTCTGCTTAGAAGATTTGGACTTTCTGTTTGAGATAGGGTAGTAGCTTTCATAATTGTTAATTATTTAAAGTTAAATTGTCTTACTTAATTATACTATAAACAGAGTTATTCGTCAATATTAACCAACAATCTCTGAAACCGCTCATCTCCCCGAATCTGCTCAAAATCTTGATCCGTTTTCGCCATATCCTGATATTCGACATCAAGATTGATGGCGCGTTGTAAGTTTTCGATAGCTAATTCTACATTGTTTTGTAAGCCATAACAAACAGCTTTATTGTAGTAAGCATTAGCATCATTTGAATTAATTTTAATAGATCGATCAAAAGATTCTAGTGCATCTTTATATCGTCCCATACAAGTTAAAGCATATCCTCGATTATCCCAAGCTTCATGGTAATCGGGTTTAATTTCTAAAGCTCGATCGTAAGATGCGATCGCTTCTTCATACCTTCCTAAGTCATCTAACGCACTCCCTCGGTTGTACCAAGCTTCATGAAAATCGGGTTTAATTTCTAAAGCTTGATCGTAAGATGCGATCGCTTCTTCATACCTTCCTAAGTTATCTAACGCAATCCCTCGGTTGTACCAAGCTTCATGGAAATCGGGTTTAATTTCTAAAGCTCGATCGTAAGATGCGATCGCTTCTTCATACCTTCCTAAGTTATCTAACGCAATCCCTCGGTTGTTCCAAGCTTGATGGTCATCGGGTTTAATTTCTAAAGCTTGATCGTAGGATGCGATCGCTTCTTCATACCTTCCTAAGTCATCTAACGCACTCCCTCGGTTGTGCCAAGCTTCATGAAAATCGGGTTTAATTTCTAAAGCTTGATCAAAGGATGCGATCGCTTCTTCATACCTTCCTAAGTTACCTAACGCAATCCCTCGGTTTGTCCAAGCATCATGGTAATCGGGTTTAATTTCTAAAGCTTTGTCGTAGGATGCGATCGCTTCTTCATACCTTCCTAAGTTACCTAACGCAAACCCTCGGTTGTGCCAAGCTTCATGCTTATCGGGTTTAATTTCTAAAGCTCGATCGTAGGATGCGATCGCTTCTTCATACCTTCCTAAGTTATGCAATTCAAACCCTCGGTTGTTCCAAGCTTCATGGTCATCCTTCCTAAGTTATGCAATTCAAACCCTCGGTTGTTCCAAGCTTCATGGTCATCGGGTTTAATTTCTAAAGCTTGATCGTAGGATGCGATCGCTTCTTCATACCTTCCTAAGTTACCTAACGCATTCCCTCGGTTGTTCCAAGCTTCATGTAAATCGGGTTTAATTTCTAAAGCTCGATCGTAGGATGCGATCGCTTGTTCATCCCTTCCTAAATTACCTAACGCAATCCCTCGGTTGTACCAAGCTTCATGCTTATCGGGTTTAATTTCTAAAGCTTGATCAAAGTATGCGATCGCTTCTTCATACCTTCCTAAATTACCCAACGCAACCCCTCGGTTGTTCCAAGCATCAGGGTAATCGGGTTTAAATTCTAAAGCTCGATCGTAGGATGCGATCGCTTCTTCATACCTTCCTAAGTTATCTAACGCATTCCCTCGGTTGTACCAAGCTTCATGGTAATCGGGTTTAATTTCTAAAGCTTGATCGTAGGATGCGATCGCTTGTTCGTATTCTTTTCCCATTGCATGAATTAAACCTTTTTCATGCCACAATTGAGATGCTCGAACAGGATCGAGAGATGGGGAATCGCTTAAATAGGCCTTAATTTCGGCTAACTTTTCCTGTCGTTGTTGGGGAGTGAATTGCTGATAGGTATCGAGATCGCTGTCTAAATAAACCAGTCTTCTAATTTCTCTTTCCAATATGTCCTTATCGGTCGGAAATTCATAAACTCCCGAATACCAATCAAAAAAATCCGACGCACGACGAATAAAATACCGCAAGGCAAATTCCGGCAATAAGAATACTAAAGTAAAGGGAAATTGCCGCTCAAATCGCTCACGGGATAGGTTTAAATAGCCTAAAATCTTAGGAACTCCGGCCCAGGTTCCTCCATAAACTGGACTTTGACTCGACAAGAAATAGCCTTGACTTTCCGCTTCTTCGTAGCGCAGTAGTGCATTTTCTAAACCTCGCACAAAAAGAATGTTTAGATTGGTATAATTTGGTAGATCGACAATTTTCTCATACAAATTATCGGTTTCTGAATCAAGTTGCAGGACTTGAATATTTTTATTGGGTAAATCTTGACTGATTCCCCGAATAATCTCATCAGCTTGCACGGGAGAACAGCGAACAAAGAGTAAATTAAAGCCATTTTTTCGTCTGAGCGACCGCAGTAATGTTTGATAGGATTCTGCTGCTGTTAGGGGTTGCTCTTCTAGCAATCCTTCAAAATCCGATTCCTGAGAGTTAGTTAAGGGTTTTACTTTTTGGTTTGTCATTATTATATGTAGCTGTATTCAGAGTTATGAGGTACAATGATTTTCTTACCTGTTCCCTGTTTCCCGCTCCCCATTCATAATTCATCATTAAACTCCTTAATTTCGGTAATTAAAGGATGCACATCATACCAACTTTTTAACTCTGCATCTGCATCAAAATAAGCATATTGTAAAACACAACGATTGAATAATAATTTACGATGGGCTTCATCATTTTGAATTTCGTTGGTAAGATGTACCTTAGCCAGAATTTTCCACTGCTCGTGTTCTACTGTTCTCCGATAGACATCTCTAGCTTGGGTTATTGCTCTTTGAGCAGCTTTTGCGGTAATGGGTAAAGCATCCACATGATCTAAAGCGGTTTGCATTAATAAAATTAAGTTTCGTACATGACCTCCAGTCATTAAACATAATCGCTCCAGAACTTCTTGACTTTCAAAAATATCTGTTTCTAGCTTTTTCGTTGGTAAAAATTGCTGGGTTCTTTTCTCAATAATAGCCTTAATTTTTGCTATACCATCAGGATTAATAGTACGATCAGGATTGCGGAGCATAATCATCGGTAAAACCATCGGGTCATTATCATAAATATCGCGTAGATCATTGGCCCGATTAGAATAGGCCATTGAAATAGGTATAGTATAAATCAAATGACAATTTAACCCCTTTAATTGATCGGCTCGATCTAAAAAAATCTCATCATGATTAGTTTTATGATCTCGCCGATTTATTGGTACAATGCGATCTAAGTTATCAACAATTACCACTAATTTTTTTGAATCATCTAAGACAGTTTTGCTATTATCAATAAACTCATTTAGTGCTGTTAACAGCGTAACAGTATGAGGATTAATTTTATTTCTTATTTCTTGTCTTTGACTGGGAATTGCCCGAATCGCTGCAGACAATTTACCAAAATATTTAATTAAATCCCCTGTTTCTAGTTTAACTTCTTCAACTTTAATCTCTGTTAAAGCTAAATCAATTAAATCCTGCCAACGGGATTTTATCCAGTTTTTTAAGGGGGTTGAATTAGCCTGTTTTAGTTGTTCTAATAAATGGCGCGTACAGGCAATGAGAATATCTGTATATTGAGCATCTTCTGGATCGATATCATCTTCATCTGCCGCAAAATAAACAACAAAACAATTTGTTTGCTCTAGATATTTTTTCAGGCGCAATAATTCCGTGGATTTCCCCCCTCCTCGATGTCCTGTGTAGAGTTGATGGGTGTAGTCTGTTGGCAGCGCACGAATAATTTTTCTGCCTAAATCTAGACGGACATCGGCATCCGCTCTCACTGCTTTTAGATCTACATAAAAGGGACTATCGGCAGGTAAAGGAACTGGTTTAAAGGCATGAGCAAGATTAGCGATTAATTGTTCAGACATAGGCGACGATAGCTTGATTGATGTCATTATTATAACAATACTTATTTACAAGATGTTATACCAAATCCGCTTTTAATATTACGATGAACTCCCGATCGAACTTCAAAAACCCAGTTAGGGATTTTTCTCCCACTTCCCACTCCCGATTAAAATTGAATTTCACTCATATCTAGGGATAAAAAGCGATCGAGTCCTAAATACATCCAATAAATAGAGTTTGGGGATTCCTGAATAGTTTTTTGAAATCCCAAGGCTGCGGCTAATTTCTCATAATCGGGATGGATAATCAAGGTATGTAAATCGCAGAGATTAGGAAAATCTAAGGTCATTCTCTGGAGAGTTTTTTGGGCATCTTGCAGGAAGATTAAACGATATTTCTCTAAATAATTAGCATCAATCATCCAACTGCGAATAAATACCGAAAGACAATTTTCATCTCCCACGGATGCCATTTTAAAAGGATCCTGTTCGTTGATCGCACTTAGATGTAAACTCTTGTTAGGAGAGGTAAAAAAATTCGCTTCCGACTCGTTTGCAGTGGGATAGAGGAGATAAAAACCGACGGGATTAAGATTATCTACCCGACGCAAAACTCGCATACCTGTAGTGTAATCTTTTGCCCAACCCCGCAACAGACGAGAAATGCGATGGGGAATTGCCTCAGCATTGCGATTCATCCAGTTATAATTGCCTGTCAGCAAGTTAGCCACAGGAATCGCATCACAACGGGGATTAAATTGATCTAATTGCAATTCTACAGATGATTCTGAGCTATCAGGCTCTAAAATCCCCGCAATTGGTTTGATTTTAACTCTGGTTGTGTTGCCGTCAAAAATTTTTTCGATTAAACCAAGGGCTGCTAATTTATCTAACATCATACCAGCAGAGCGATCGCTGCCCTGGTCCTGATCCTGATAAAATAAATCCGATGCTTGTCGATGGGTACAGATAATGGCAGTGGTGGGAAAAATTAACTGGGATAAAGGGGGTTTTACCTGTCCCTCGTTGGCGATCGCATAAATCCAGAGACGCAGAAAACAAGTGGCACGCACCCGGGTTAATCCTACTTTCCCCACCAAGCGATCGATCATCTGTTCTTGTTTTTCCCAAGAATACCAAATTTTCAGATGTTTAATCTCCATCTTTTTGGTCCTAGATTCT
>VYKO01000037.1_pt1 | contig 34845 bp, 33 predicted proteins | sample 5114561 | NCBI WGS metagenome assembly VYKO01 (sample SAMN12291811, study PRJNA351875) | freshwater metagenome | isolation source: freshwater lake | place: USA: Michigan, Baseline Lake | collected 2011-08-08 | reverse complement strand
AGCGTAGCCTACTCTTTCTTGCTTTTCGTACCAAGCTTGTGTTCGTTCGTGGAGAGCTTTGTTGTAAACTAATCTTACACAGCCCAATGTGCGCCGCAATAGCGACTCTTGTTCTGGTGTGGGGTAAAATCGAAACGAATAGGCTTTTTCCATGTCTCACATTTTAGCATATATTTCGTAAATGTGTTAATATTTAACAGTAAAGCCGTCGTGAAACGACGGGGTTTCAGACCCAAATTTTCGATGACAAGATTTCTTCAGACGATTTCCGACCAACCAATAAAGATTCTAGCATTCATCGGGAGACGGACCGTCACCAATTTTTGCATCCTTCAGGTTAACATTAGTCATTTTCGCCCCAGGAATTCCCGATTGGTCGAACATTAATCCTCTTAAATCTGCCCGACTTAAATTTGCTCCAGTGAATTCTGTTTGCTTCACTTGAGCAATAGTAGCTTCCCACCCAGGATCAGAACAACTTCCTTTCCAATAGTAGCTAAATTTAGCACCACTAAGATTTGCTTGAGCAAATACTGCTTGTTCTAAGTCTGCACCGGCTAATTTTGCTGACATGAGGTTGGCACCTCGAAAGTTGGCTCTTTTCAGATCTGTTCCACCTAAATTCGCACCTTCTAAATTAGCATCCTGTAAGTCTGCTTGCTTCAAACTGGCTGTTTCACGACAAAAATGCCAGTTTTCACAACCCAACTCTGCATTTCTCAGTTTAGCCACTCTCAAGTAGGCTTGTGTTAAATTCGCACCTTGTAAATTTGCTCCACTCAAATCTGCCCCACTGAGATTAGCTTTAGTTAAATTTGCTCTGGTAAGATCGCTATGGCGCAAGTCTGCCCCGCGCAGATCAACTCCCCGCAAATCCACCCCATTATTAAAGGAAATAGATTTAAGTTTTGCTCGACGCAAATCTGCCCCCACTAGAGAAATTATCGGCAATCTTCCTGGAATTTCACAGTATTGCCATCCTACATGAATTGGACAGTTACCGAGCAAAGTTTTTTGATCAAGAAATTTTAGCAGTTCTCCTTTTCCTGTGTCATCTAGTTTTGGCAAAGTCTCTAAAGTAATTTTTCGGGCTGTATCTTTGAGAGATTGGTTTCTTTGGGGAGCTTTTAATCCTTGTTGAATCAGTAAATTCATAGTATCAAAATAACCTGAAAGCACTAGCTTTCGATGGTTAAGTTTTTCTGCTTCTAATTTAGCTTTCTCTTTAATGAGCGCCTGACGCTCACTTTGGAGTAGCTTTCGATGGTTAAGTTTTTCTGCTTCTAATTTAGCTTTCTCTTTAATGAGCGCCTGACGCTCACTTTGGAGTTTAGATTGTTCTCGTAATTGACTTTGCAGCCAGAAGTAACCCCCACCTACAATGCCCGCAGTGGCTAAAAGAGCAATTATTAAAGCAGTTGTTTCGTTTTTTTGAGACATAATGATCAAGGAAAAAGTGAAAAGAAAAAAGGAAAAAAAGGGGTTCTTCGGTTCGTGTTAGGCAATGGACAGGGTTATAAGGGATGAAACCCCTATAGAGAAAAACATTGCTGCGATTTTTGTTAATTGTTTTCGCTCTAGAATGAACTATACTTTAGACGTTCATAATCTGAGATTTATTAAACTTCTGAAATCGGAGAGTGAGCAAAAAATCAAGTTCTTTTTTATGTTTCAGATGGGCATCATTCAGACATCCATAAATAACCGAAGAAAACTCAGAAAAGTTTTCAATCCCTCGTTGCAAGGGAGACCCCGGCAACGCATTTCCAGAGGTTCTACCTCTTGTGTAACCCATCAGGGAAGGGAGGGAGACCCTCCCTTTTCTCAATAGACCACACCAGAGGCGAAATCGCCTACTTTTGACCGTTACCCTGCATGGCTAAAACCGCATCACGCAGTTTATCTGGCACTTCTTGCAGGTGATCCTCATCCCACTGGAAGAAACCGACACCCATAGTCAAAGAACGCAATTCAACGATAAAATCGTGCATTTCCGCTTGGGGGAGATAGGCCGTTACCTGATCCCAACCTTTCCACTCCTCGGAAGCTTCAAAACCCTGAATTTGACCGCGTTTGCCACTGATTAACTGCAAAACCTTGGCGGTGTATTCTGAGGGAGCGAGAACCGTCACCGATAGAATTGGTTCTAATAAGACCGGATGACATTTAGGCAGTCCTTCCGTCATCGCTAGACGGGCCGCTTGTTTAAAAGCTTGTTCGGAACTATCGACACTGTGATAGGAACCATCGGTGAGAGTGACATCGATATCCACCACGGGGAAACCCAAAGGACCATGACCGAGATATTCCCGCACTCCCGTTTCCACCCCGGGGATATACTGTTTGGGGACGACACCACCGACAATGCTTTCATGGAAGTGGAAACCTTCCCCCCGGGCCAGGGGTTTAATATCGAGGTAAACATCGCCAAAAGCACCGTGACCGCCGGTTTGGTGTTTATAACGTCCGTGGGATTTGGTGCTGGTTTTGATCGTTTCCTTGTAGGGAACTTGGGGTAAATGGGTGGTCATCGGTAGATTATACTTGCGCGCCAGGCGATCGAGGGCCACTTGCAGATGAATTTCTCCCTGTCCCCAAAGAATCACTTCTTTAGTATCACCGTGTTGTTCCCAGTAGAGGGAAGGATCTTCTTCGATCAGTTTTGTCAAAGCTGAACTTAATTTCACTTCATCCTTGCGATTGACGGCGGCAATAGCCAAGGCAAAGACGGGTTTGAGTTGTAAACCTTTGGGAAGATCGGGTTTTTGACTGCCGCTGCTAACCACATCTCCGGTGGCGATTCCCTCCAAACGACCGAGAGCGACAATTTCCCCCGCTTGGGCCTGCTGTAGGGGTTGTTGTTGTTGTCCCATGAGACGATAGATACCACCAATCCGCACACCGTTCAAGGCCATGCCATCGCTAAGGGTTCCCTGCCAGACTCGCGCTAGGGAGAGGCGACCGCCCTGGGGAGTAAAATAGGTTTTGAGGATTTGTACCACCGCATCCCCATCCGCACTGGGATCGAGACCGCGACGGTTGGCAGTAATTGTCGGGGCCGGTGCTTCTTCCACTAAAGCGGTGAGGAGATGACGCACACCATAGTCCCGTTCCGCCATACCTAAGAACACGGGTACTATCTGATCGGCTCCCAGTTCTTGTTTTAAGTCTTGGAGAATTTCTTCCCGGGAGGGGTTAATATCTTCGAGGAGTTCTTCTAAAAGATGATCATCAAATTCGGCGATCGTTTCTAGCATTTCTTGTCGAGCGCTCTGTTCTTCTTCCTTGAGGTGGTCGGGTAAAGCTACAGGGTCGGCGGGACTGTTAGCATGGTAATGATAAGCCTGTTCGTTGATTAAATCGATAAATCCGATAATTTCGTTGTTCTGCCGGATAGGATATTGTTGGGGAACGAGGGGACGACTAGAAACGGATTTGAGAGCTTGTAGGACTTCGTTAAAGTGACTATTACAGCGATCCATCTTGTTGATGAAGATTAGATGCGGAATTTCCCAATCATCGAGGAATTTTAGCAAGGGAGCCAGGGTGAGAACTCGATCGACCACCGGTTCACAAACGATAATAGCAGCACCGGCCCCGACGAGGGCATTATAGGTTTCACTGGCAAATTCGATCGAACCAGGGCAATCGAGAAAGGTAAAATTTAGGTCTTGGTATTGACTATGGGCAACGGAAACTTCTACACTCATCTGTCGATCCCGCGCTTGCGTGGAACTATCACTGACGGTATTGCGATCGCTGATTTTGCCTTTTCTGGTGATGGCTCCTGTTACGAAAAGTAAACTTTCCAGTAAGGAGGTTTTTCCACTGGAGTAGGGGCCGACAAGGGCCACATTACGGGTGTTTGCTCCGATACTTTGATTCATACAGATACCCCCAACAATGATTTAGTGATTAGTTGTGGCGATGGGACGATATTTACACTCGATCTCCCTAGGAAATATACTGTCATAGCACTGGAAATTACTCTCAGGACGTAGTTAGAAGTGAAAGGCCTGTCTTGCCATAATTTTGCCCAGTGCTACAAGTGTATTCTTTCTTACTTTTCACCCTAACTCAGTCTCAAGCATTACATCCCATTCTCGCAATCTCTTGTAAAGTCTCGCCTACTTTTAGTTAAGGAACTTGAATAAATGTTAACTAAGCTGTTGACTATCCACAGTCTTTCTCATCAACTGGATTCACAAAAACGAGGGGCTGCCTGATATAGTGAGAGGTCGGGATGATGTTTATCAAGCAATTTTTATGTTAAAAGCTGGAATCGTGGGACTGCCAAATGTGGGGAAATCGACCCTATTTAACGCTCTGGTGGCTAATGCCAAGGCCGAGGCCGCTAATTTTCCCTTTTGTACCATTGAACCGAATGTGGGTGTGGTATCCGTCCCCGATGAACGTCTGGAGGTTTTGGCTAAAATCTCTAATTCTGAGAAAATCGTGCCGACGCGGATCGAATTTGTCGATATCGCCGGATTAGTCAAGGGTGCGAGTCAGGGGGAAGGATTGGGTAATCAATTTTTGGCTAATATCCGGGAAGTGGACGCGATCGTTCATGTGGTGCGCTGTTTTGATAATGATGATATTATTCATGTTTCCGGTTCTGTGGATCCGGCCCGCGATATCGAGGTGATTAATCTAGAGTTAGCTCTAGCGGATTTGGGACAGGTGGAGAAGCGGGTGGAACGTTTACGCAAACAGGCGAAAAATAGCAAGGAAGCCGCCGAAGAATTGGCTATCCTTGAAAAAATCCTAATTTGTCTTAATGACGGTATTTCGGCGCGAAAAGTGGATTTAAGCAAAGAGGAAGAAGAGTTAATTAAAAATCTCGGTTTATTGAGTCGTAAACCGATTATTTATGCGGCTAATGTTAGCGAAGATGATCTGGCCACGGGTAATGATTGGGTAGAAAGTGTCCGTCAAATTGCCCAACAGGAACAGGCAAAAGTTGTGATCGTTTCTGCTCAAGTGGAATCGGAATTAGTGGAATTGTCGGAAGAAGAAAGAAAAGATTTTCTCGGTTCTTTAGGAGTAGAAGAAGGAGGATTAAAATCTTTAATTAAAGCTACCTACGAGTTATTAGGACTGCGTACCTATCTCACCACTGGTCCCCAAGAAACCCGCGCATGGACGATTATTTCTGGTATGAAAGCACCCCAAGCAGCCGGAGTTATTCACTCGGATTTTGAACGGGGTTTTATTCGTGCGGAAACTGTGTCTTATCAGGATTTAGTTAATAGTGGCACGATGAGCGCTGCTAAAGAAAAAGGTTTAGTCAGAAGTGAAGGCAAGGAATACATTGTTCAAGAAGGTGATGTTTTACTATTCCGTTTTAATGTATAGCTAAAAATAAATCAGGTGAGTGTCACCCACCTGATCAAAAGGTTGAATTTGGCGTTGTCAATAGCTGTAGGGCTAATTCATGAATTAGCCCTACAATAGGCGTTGTCAAATTGAAAGATGCTCCGAATTTCTGCCCTAAACAATTTCTAAGCTTTTTTTACTCACTTTGGTTAACATTAAACTGAATTTTTTATCTCTTGACATCCTCTAATTTATATTCTATAATTAGGTACAAGGCCAAGTTCTTGTTTAATCAAGATGGCGATGTTCTCTGTTCACTAAAAGACTGGTTTGGTAGGAATGCAGTCAAGGCTAAAAATAGTCTATCTATTCAACAACCCGCAACGGAAAACGGTCAAATCAAACTGGAAAAATGAAAGAGCAAGGATTGTTATTTTCTGAAGACAGCCTGTTACCTGAAAAACTCCCGCAAATTCAGGAATTACGACCTTCTAACAATCTTTCCGCAGTTTTTGAAGAGTGCCATAATTATATTTACGCCAACGAAGGAATGCTCAAAGACAAGATTTTTCACGAGATGGTTAAACTAATCATCATCAAACTTCATGATGAAAAATCTGCCAAGCAATCTGTAAATTTTGGCGTTACGGCAAGTGAATATAAAGCCATCGTAGCAAATAAGTCCGATGAATTTATGTCGCGTCTCAGTCAATTATTTACCTCCATCAAGAATCATTATCGGGGATTTTTCACCGATGACACATTCAAGTTAAAACCTTTGACTCTTGCTTATATTGTAGGCAGGTTACAGTACATTAATTTAACTAAAACATCTGGCGATATAAAAGGGGAAGCCTTTCAGACTTTTGTAAATAGACACCAGCGTGGAGATAGGGGAGAATTTTTTACCCCTCACCCAATTGTACGCCTTGCGGTTGAAATGATAGACCCCAAACCAAACGAAAAAATTATAGATCCTGCTTGCGGAAGTGGTGGTTTTTTAATTCAAGCAATAAACCATGTTCGACAAAATAACCCAGAGTTCGATATAGCAACTTTTGTGCAAGAAAGTATTACGGGAATTGAATTTAATCCCGATGTCGCCCTTTCGGGAATGATTCGTTTAGTTTTTGAAGGTGGCACAGGTTCAGAAATTATCTGCACTAATGCGCTTATCGAAGATGAAAAATTAAATAACTCTTTTGATGTTATCTTGACAAATCCTCCTTTTGGAAATAAAGGCAAAGTAGAAGACCAGAAAATTCTTCAATCATATCTTCTTGCCCGGAAATGGCATAAATCAGCGTCCAATGGTTGGGAAGTTTCCCCAACCGTTTTAGCGGGTCAGTCGCCCGATATTTTATTTATTGAGAAATCTATAAAATTATTGCGAGCAGGTGGGCGCATGGCAATTGTTTTACCCGATGGTCTATTACAAAATATCTCTAATGGACCTATTCGCTATTGGTTGCGCTCCCAAGCAAAAATATTAGGTGTTGTTTCCATCCCCACAGAAGCTTTTGTACCTTATGGCACAGGAATCAAGACATCACTTTTAGTAGTTCAAAAATTACCAGCAAACAATGATTCTTGTTTTATGGCACAAATCAAAAAAATAGGCTATGACGTTAAAGGACAAACAATATATAAGCGCAACGAGTCGGGAGTTATAGCCCAAACAAAATCAGGTTTGCCAATAGTTGACGATGATATAGATGATATTTCTCAATCTTTTGCATCATTTATCAACGGCGAATTTGCACAAAACAGCGATTGTATTTATACAGTTAAGAACACCCTGCTCAATTCCAGACTGGATGCCGAACATTATTTACCTAATGACCAAAAATTATTAGAACATCTAAAATCTATTGGGGCGAAACCTTTAGGTGAAATTGCCGATATTTTGAGAGATTCAGCTGATTTTCGTTTAGCCAAAGATAGTGAAATTAGATATATCGCTATCTCCGATGTTGATTATCGTACAATGCAAGTTGTTTCTCAACAAATAATCAAAGCACATGAAGCTCCATCTCGCGCAACATATAGATTGTACAAAGGTGATATTATTACAGCAATTTCAGGAGCAAGTACAGGAACCCCACGTCAAGCAACAGCCCTAATCACGGAAGATGAAGACGGAGCAATTTGCTCAAATGGATTTTCGGTATTAAGAAATATTCAGGGAGTCGAGCCTTTGTTTTTATTAGTATATATGCGAACAGACTTTTTTTTGCGTCAGATTAAAAGGTACATTACAGGTCATGCGATTCCTACTATTTTAGTAGATGATTTGTCAAAAGTTTTAGTGCCTATTCCACCCAAATCTGAACAGCAGAGAATAGCAAAAAGTATGGCTGAAATTCAAGCAATTAGAAAAGAAGCGTTAAAAGCAAGTGAGAATGTTGTTAACGAAATGAGTCTTTTACTTGGCCAATTTGAGTAAGGCAAAAAGCAGGTTAAGCTTAGAAAAAGTCTTAAGGTGGTTGATTTATCCCAACCTTAAGACAGGACTAGAATACTTGGGATAAATCAACAGGGATTCTCAATTCGCTTGGGAAATGTGCGTCACCAGAGCCGCCGATTGTAGGATGGGGGTAGTGGTGACGGAATCCGTCGCTAGGGTAAAGAGAGGATTGGAAAGGATACCAGCTAGGGAAGTCGCCACTAGGGAGAGGACAATACCCACCTGTAGGGGACGCATCCCGGTAAGAGTCCAATTGATAGCGGGGTAATTTTTCACCGCATCGGACATCTCTTGGGGTTCCTTGACCACCATCATTTTGACCACACGGATATAGTAGTAAATCGAGGCCACACTGGTGACTAAACCCACGAGGACGAGGGCATAAAGTCCCGCTTGCCAACCGGCCCAGAATAGATAAATCTTGCCAAAGAAGCCCGCTAGAGGCGGAATTCCCCCTAAAGAAAGCAGACAGATGCTTAAACAGAGGGTTAGGAGCGGATCCTTCTGGTAGAGTCCCGAATACTCAGCGATCTGATCGGTTCCAGTTCTGAGAGCAAAGAGAATCACACAGGCAAAAGCTCCTAGGTTCATGAACAGGTAAATTAACAGATAGAAAATCATGCTAGAGTAACCCGCGTCAGTACCGGCGGTTAAACCAATCATGACAAAACCCGCCTGACCGATCGAGGAATAGGCTAACATCCGTTTCATGCTAGTTTGGGCCAAGGCAACCACGTTGCCGAGGATCATGCTCAAAATTGCTAGGGCGATGAAGATAAACCGCCATTGTTCGCTGACTAGACCGAAAACCGTCACTAATAGGCGAATTGCTAGGGCAAAACCCGCCGCTTTCGAACCCACCGAGAGGAAAGCGACCACGGGAGTGGGTGAACCTTCGTACACATCAGGAGTCCACTGGTGAAAGGGAACCGCCGAAATTTTGAAGGCGATACCGGCAATCACAAAAACTAATGATATCGCCAAGGCCAGGGACTGACCACCGTTAACAGCGGTTAATTTTTGAGCAATGGCGCTTAAACTGGTTTCACCTCCAGATAAACCGTAGAGAAGGGAAACACCATAGAGGAAAATCGCCGAACTAGAAGCTCCAATTAACAGGTATTTTAAAGCGGCCTCGTTCGATCGAGGATCCCGCTTCATGTAACCGGTCATTAGATAGGAGGAAATACTGAGCATTTCTAGGGAGATGAAGATCATCACCAATTCACTAGCGCCAGATAGGAACATTCCTCCGAGAGTTGCGGTGAGCATAATGGCCAGGAATTCCGCTAGGGAAGTTCCCGCTTGTTCCACATAACGGACAGACATCAGCACTGTGGAGGCGGTAGAAAGAGCAATAATCGCCCTAAAGACGATACTGAGATTATCACCCTCAAAAGCCCCTAAAAAGGCTACTGGTTTCGGATTATCCCAGGCAAAATAGAGAGCAACCACAGCAGCGAGCAGACCAGCGATCGCAACGTAGGGCAGCCAACTTCTGGCACTCCGTCCCACGATTAAATCGCCGATTAAAATCACCATCAGGGTAATAATCAGGATTCCTTCAGGCCAGATAGCACCGGCGTTTAGCTGACTGGCAACAAGACTAGAAAAATCCATATTGATTGAGGTTAAAGGAATTTGAAGTTAAAAAAGGCTTAATACAAGCTTAGGGCATTTCATCAGTGATTCAGTGATCAGTTATCAGTTATCAGTGATCAGATGTGAGTTTTCAGTTCACCGATCGCCGCTATCGAGTTAAAATATCTAAAAAACCTGATAAATTTGATATAATCTTAGCTTTTATGGGTATTTTAGTTGTCTATTGTCTTTTTTATCCTCCTGTCTCGGAGTCTCGGAGTCTCCTCAGCTAAATGAAAATCTTTGATTTTTGCCGCCGAGCTAATTTCTGATGGTGACAAGTTGTCACCGAGATGTATCCACGTTAACAGGGAAAAAGTGAAAACTCAGGAAATCATGACATAGACTGGCATCGTTAGTTGTCAATGAAGGATTCTGGTAAAATCAGGCTAGGGGAAACACCCGGAAAATCAGTTGTTTGTGAGCCATCCGCTTGATTTTGTTGTTGAAAAACTTTCTAGTTCGCTCAATCCTTTTCCTTTAGCGATCGCTTGAATGAGTAACGAAACCTATCTCAATCATCCCACTTTCGGTCTATTATACAGAGTCTGTCTATTAGAAGAACATCAGGAATTATTTACCACTCTTTATGCCCAACGTCTTTTTTTTCTGGTGACGGTGGGGCCCAAAAAAGTCTCGTTCGATCCGATTAGTCGTTCCGATGCTCGTCTTTTAGTGGAAAACCGGCTGCGGAATTTGCGACGGCGCAGTAATATGCAAGAATTTAACAGTCTCAACCAAACTTATCAACAAACCTTTTCAGTCTAGTTCATGACGATCGCTAGTCGTATCGAGTCAATCCGTCTTACCCTACCCCCCTCCACGCGCCTGATTGCCGTCAGTAAACAGGTATCGAGCGATTATATCCGTCAAGCTTACCAAGCAGGAGTGAGAGATTTTGCTGAAAGTAAGCTACAGGAAGCAATCTCGAAGCAGCAAGAACTAAAAGACCTCCCAGATATTTCTTGGCACTTTATCGGGCATCTACAGGCAAATAAAGCCCGCAAAGTCCTAGAATCTTTTGATTTAATCCATTCCCTCGATAGTTTAAAATTAGCCCAAAGACTCGATCGCCTAGCGGCGGAATTAGAGATTAATCCCCAAGTTTTGCTACAGGTGAAAGTTGTCCCCGATCCCGATAAGTTCGGTTGGGACACGGACGAATTACTAGCAGATATTCCCGCTTTAGTCAACTGTAAACAGCTAAAAATTCAAGGTTTGATGACAATTCTACCCCAGGGATTATCCGCCGGGGAAAAGTTAGCCGCCTTTGAAAAAACCGGGGATTTAGCCCAAATAATCGAGAATAGCTCTAGTTTATGCCTGCCTCATCTATCCATGGGGATGTCTAACGATTATCCTCTCGCCATCAAGGCTGGAGCCACTTTGATCCGGGTGGGAACCAGCATCTTTGGCGATCGCATCTACTAAGCCATCTCCGTAAATTTACAGAAAAAACCCCTAGAAATTTTAATAATCGGTGACAATATATCTTAAAATTACAGCGTCTAGTCTAGAAACCGGTGGTTAGAAATGAGGAATTGACTTTTTCCCAATCCCTGAAAACTATCCCCTGATAACTGATAACTGAAAAGAGGGAACTAACCGCTGCCTCCAGACGACTAGAATGACGAACCCTTAACAAAATAGTTCCCCTGTACCAAGTAAGAGCAAAAGTTGTTAAAGGCCACTAAAATAACCCCGACTCTAGCCAAGACCACCTAAAAAATCTTTTGAAGGACACTTAGACTGTGAACAACATTTTTACCAAACTCAAAGATTTTGTCGGCATCTCCGAACAACCAGAAGACGAAGACGAAACCGACTACGAAGAAATGAACTGGGAAAAGTCTTCCCCCCAAGATAGGGATCAAAACGAAGAAGAAGATACCCTCAATCGTCGTCAACGCGAACCTTTAAATCTCAGTACAGCCACATCTATGGGACTCAACAGAAGCAACGTGATCGGTATGCCAGGTATTAACAACAATAATGCAGAAGTAGTCGTGATCGAGCCCCATTCCTTCGAGGAAATGCCCCAAGTTATCCAAACCCTGAGAGAACGCAAATCGGTGGTTTTAAACCTCAACGTCATGGATCCCGAAGAAGCACAAAGAGCCGTGGATTTTGTCGCCGGTGGCACTTACGCGATTGATGGTCATCAAGAACGCATCGGTGAGAGTATTTTCCTATTTACCCCCAGCTGCGTTAAAGTTAGCACCCTTTCCGGAACTATTCACGATATCACCGACAACCCGAAAATGGCTCGTCCCGTTTCCCCCGCACCTGCTTGGGGAGCCGAAAGCAGTCGATTAGCTCAATGAATCCTCCCATAGTCCTCTCGTTAAGTTTGTCGAAGCTAGAAATCGATCGATTCTCGAGAGGATGCGTTTTTTTGGGGGTAAGATATCTAAATCTGCCTTTTTTTCTTTTTACTTTTTACTTTAAATAATACTGTGTCTATTCGTTTAGGAATTATTGGTGGTGGAGTCATGGCCGAGGCCATTCTCAGCCGTTTATTAAAAAAAAATATTTATAGTCCCGAAACGGTGTTAGTCAGTGAACCCCAATCCCAACGGCGCAACTTTTGGGTTAATACCTACGGAGTACAAGTCAGTGAGGATAACCGGGAAGCCGCTAGAGCAACTGAGGTGTTAATCTTAGCGATAAAACCGCAAATTTTAGAGCCAGTAGTGAATAGTTTGCTGGGAATACCCGAAAAACCCTTGATTATCTCGATTTTAGCAGGAGTTACCCTCAATCGCTTAGAAATGGGCTTTCCCGATCGCCCCGTGATCCGGACGATGCCCAATACCCCGGCCACGGTGGGACAAGGGGTTACAGCGATCGCATCTGGTCGTCATGCGGAACCGGAACATCTGGCCGTAGCCAGAGATATTTTTGCGGCCGTCGGTTCGGTGGTGGAAGTTCCCGAAGCTTTGATGGACGCGGTAACGGGATTATCGGGATCGGGCCCGGCATTTGTGGCCTTGATGGTGGAAGCTTTAAGCGATGGTGGTGTGGCGGCCGGATTACCGCGAGCGATCGCGTCTCAATTGGCCCTAGAAACAGTTTTAGGGACGGCAACCCTATTAAAAGAATCGGCCATACATCCGGGAGAATTAAAGGATCGCGTCACTAGCCCCGGGGGAACCACGATTGCTGGGGTGAGACAATTAGAAAAAGGCTCTTTTCGATCGACTATTATCGAGGCAGTAGTGGCGGCCTATCATAGATCTAAAGATTTAGGGCGTAGTTCCGAAAAGTAAACCTTTTCGCCACAGAAATACACCGTAACCCAATAGCGTTAGGAAAGCAGACAAAGCGATCGCAGTGCCAGCGATCAGAGCATTTGTCCAACCGTAGGATAGCTGTAGGATATAACTACCCGGTGCTAACTTGACCAGTATAGTTCCATCCTTGCCCATTTCTAGGGGTTGGGGTTGACCGTTAACGGTTAACTGCCAAGCGGGATAATAATAAAGACGGATTCGTAGGGTGGCAGCTTCTTGGACTTCTACCTTTAATTTTCGGTGATAACTTCCCCAATGTTCGACTTTCACTTGCCCCTGACCACTAACCAGGGAAAATCGCGGTTCTCCAATTTGGGGAACCGGAAGGGGGGTATTGGTAGTGAAAGTTAAGGGTAGTCCCGAATCAGAATATCTTTCCCGGACAAAGGCTGGATAATCACCCGATACTGGTAAGAGGGGGCGATACTCAGGAACATCTATGAGCTTATCTGCGAAGGGATCATTAAGAATAGTTTCTATCCAAGGACGGATAAACACCTTGCCTTTGCCACCGCTATGAAGGGCAGGATAAGCATAAGTGTCTTTGAGACCAGAACGCAGGTTAAAGAGAATAATCAGGGTAATAAGAGTTAAGCCCAAGAATTTCCAGAAATAACGCCCTTGCAGCAGTCCATCGATCGCTACACCGCACAGATAAGCCCCAGCGAAGAATAATAATGACAGGATCCTGTAGGGAGTTTCTAGCTTTTGCAGTGGTGAAACCGATTGCCAAATCCAATTTGACCCCGGACTGACCAAGAATAAAACCACTAACATTACTGCTACGGCGTAGATAATATTTCTTTTTGGCGCTGCTGATGCCCTCTGGCTCAGATAGGCGATGATAGCGAGAGTAAACAAACAGAATAATTGCAAAAAAAGTTGATTACGAAAGTTTTGAGTCAATAAATCTAAGAAATTGATATAATTACCCGAAAAGGCAAAGACGTAATTGATGTTGGTGAAGGGCTGTTCTAAAACTGCTGGCAGTAGGTAAAAAGCGGCCATCGCCAAACCTAAAGCCATAAATGTAAGAGTGACAAAAACTTGTCTGAAAGAATACCGTCGCCACAAAGATAAAGTATACAAACCTCCAGCGATCGCATAAATGAGCAAACTGGGTGTATGGGTTAAAGCGACCAGCATCCAAAAGCAAGCCAGAATAATCCGCCATTGCGGCCGCTGAATCGCTCTATCAATCACAAATAGACCGATAGGAATCCAAATTAAGGCAAATAGACTCGCTAACCCTCCACCATTGAGCAGACCGAAGACAAATGGAGAGGTCATATAAAAAAAAGCCCCTCCGAAAGCTGCTAAGAGATGCCACTGACTGCGACCATAGATATAAAAGGCACTCCCGATCAGAAAAATCCCCAAAGAAAAAACCGTGCTAATCGCTTGTTCGCTATTGAGTCCAATTAGTTTGAAAAAAGAGGCAATGTAATAAACGAGAGGTGGATAGAACACAAAGGTGGGGCTACCGTAACCGAAGTTAGTTCCTGCTAACCAGCGAGGATAGACAATACCTTCTCTAATCTGTTCGGAAAAATGCTGAATCCAAGTAATATGCCAACGTAAATCGCCCAATCCATTTAGTCCATGACGGATCATGCGAGAATTAATTACAATTGTTGCCAGTAAGATTAAAATAATTGCCCCTACATCCCACCAATATTTCGGGAAAAAAGGGGTTTTGCCAAACAATCGCCATTCCGATCTATATCCATTAGTTTCCATAATTTGATTCTCTTAAGTTTTATTTATGCTATGCTTCGGTGTCCTAAAAGTCAAGAAAGCTATGGTCTGTAGTTAACGATAACCTAGCAGTGCCAGAGATTAAATCGAGATAATTTTCAGCCTTCCTTAAAGTTTTTTGTTCCTCCCTTTTCGAGAACGTTTGTAGGCCGATCCGATCCAATCACTACAACTATGACTCATCGCCCCTAATTCTAAACCCAGGAAAATAGCGATCGCTACCCGGGGATACTGTTGCCATAATGCGATCGCTTGCTGCGGCCACAGTCGCCAATCCCAGTCTATACCCCAGAAACTTTGCAGGATCGGGATGATGATGATCGCCGCTAGTAAAAGAAAACTACCAAGATAAAATAACCGAAAGACTGTGCCGATCAATAAACCGTGGGATAACCAACCGCGATGACGGATCATGGAACGGTAGGGTAGCCACAACCAGCGTAGATAACCCCAACGTTTGTATTGTACTGAGTGGATGTCAAGATCTGGTCCAAACAGAAATCCGCTAAACAAATAACTGGCCAAGAGTAACAGAGTTAAGTTACCACTGCCACTGACCAAAAAACTCGCCCCCGCAATCGGTGGCAGCAGAATTAGGGTAATGCGATCGTGAGTTCGACCAGAGGGCATCGGAAAAAAATCAACTCGCTCAAAAAAATAATATACTTTTTTAAAAATATATGTTATGCTGAGAAAGTGCAAAAATAATTCGGGCGTTTAGCTCAGTGGTAGAGCGCCTGCCTTACAAGCAGGATGCCGTAAGTTCGACCCTTACAACGCCCATTTTTCTCAATCCTGGCCTCGTCAAGCTTTCACTCCCGATCGCCGGCTGAGATTAAAACTATTGAGGGGAATTGCTGCGGGAAGGCAAAATTGGGACTAATTGCTAGTAAGCTAGTCAGTAGGTCCGAGGATTAATTGATTGCGGCACACCGGTTATATGGCCAATTGGAAATGTATTAAAAATTGTGGAGCTTGTTGTCAACTAAATCCCGATGAGCGTCCTGACTTAGAAGAATATCTGACTCCCGCACAATTAAGTCAATATCTCAGCATGGTGGGGGAAGAAGGTTGGTGTATATACTTCGATCGCCAAACCCGTCTCTGTACCATTTATGACCAGAGACCGGAATTTTGTCGTGTTCAACCGGATATTTTTGCCAAAATGTATCAAATTGAACCGAGAGAATTTGAGCAATTTGCGATCGATTGCTGTCATCAACACATTGAGGATCTTTATGGGGAAGATAGCCTAGAAATGAATATCTATCGTCAGCAAGTAGGCTAAGATTTATCCCTATCCCAGAATTGACATCCTCGCCGCCGTAAAACGGACGGCGATTCCTCACCACGCCACTTTTTTAGGGTGGTCGCGTCAATGGGGTTGACGCAGATAGCGAAAAACGCTTAATTGCTTAAGTTCAAGGCCGAATTTGAAGTCTTTTCTGAACGAAACCCCCTACTATCTGTGGTCAAGGTTCAGTTTTTAGCTTGGTTATCGCTTTTTCCATTGTAGCTTAAAGCCGTCGTAAAAGGACGGGGTTTTAACCCAAATTTTCGATAAGTGGTCTGGTTATTTTTCCTACCTTCTCGATGGCTAAACCAAAACGGTTCTTCGGTTTGTCTTATGCAACGTACAGGGTTATAAGCAATGAAACTCTTATAGAGAAAGACATTTGGCGATTTTTGTTAATTGTTTTCGATCTAGAGCGAACTAATCAATCAAATCTCTTGCCAGATAAGGATTTAGTCCATTTATGCCACCCTATCGAACCATACTAAGTAACGAAGAACCACCAAAACCAGTAAAATTACGGAATTGATTGTTTCCCTGTTGAGGAGAAGTCTATAGGAAACTCAAAACCTCTAGTAGAGGTGCAGAGTTTGAGTTCAGGACAGGGAAAAACTATCATGGAAAAACCAGAAAAACAGCGCCGCAGACGCGGGGTTGTCCTTACCCCCACAGGACTAGAAAAATTACTTACTGCCAAACAAGAAGCGGAATATCGGGATAATCGCGGTCATCGTTTCACCCTAGAAGTCCTCAGCGAGAAAACTCTTTTAGGGGTAGATACTCTGATGAAGGTATTTGCTTGTGAATCGGGAGTGGATAAACAAACCCTGAAACATTGTTTTCAAGCTTTTAATTTAACTCTAGAAAATAGCGATTATTATCGTCCTAGCTTGCCAGAAACTGATACTATTAATCCTCAACTATTGCCTGAGTTACCAGAGGGACAAGTACCCCTCGATTCCCCCTTTTATATCAACAGAAACAATCTAGAACAGATTTGTTATCAAGAGATCTTGCGCGGGGGTAGTCTTATCCGGATTAACGCGGCCAGAAAAATGGGAAAAACTTCCCTGATGACTAGAATTATTAATTATGCACAACAACAGCAATACCATACGCTTTATTTCAGTTTTCGGTTAGCAGAAAGCTCAATTTTTCAAGATTTAAATCACTGGCTGCGTTGGCTTTGTGTTAGTATTAGTCGCCAGTTAGATTTAGACAATCATCTCCCACAGAATTGGGATGAATTCTTGGGGGGTAAAATTAACTGTAAAATCTATCTAGAAAAGCATATTCTCTCCCATCTCGATCGCCCTTTAGTGATTGCCTTTGATGATCTTGAATATCTTTTATCCTATCCACAGCTAAGGGAAGAATTTTTTAGTATTCTGCACCTCTGGCACGAGGAAGGCAAAAACAAACCCCTCTGGCAAAAATTACGTTTAATTGTTGCCTATTCCCCTGCACACGAGCTTGGTAAAACCTCAGATACCTATCAATCTCCTTTTGGTCTTGGCCTACCGATCGAATTGCCTAATTTTACCAGCGCACAAGTACGAGAATTAAGTCAAAGACAGGGATTAGATCAGAATTTTGACTACGAAAAATTACGGATATTTCTAGGGGGTAATCCCTATTTAATTCGTCTTGCTTGCTATCATATTGCTCGGGGTAATTGTACCCTAGAAACCATTTTAGCTACTTCGATCGACGAGGAAAATAATATTTTTGCAGATCATCTTAAACGTTTACTTTCGCATCTACAATACTTAAAAGGCAATTTAGCGGCTATCTTTGCTAAGGTGGTGATGGCAGAAAAAGACATAGAAATTGATTTAATGGCAGCTTTTCACCTAGAAAGTCTCGGACTGATTCACCGACAAGGTAAATTTTGCCGAGTGAGTTGTCCTCTCTACCGTCAATATTTTGGCGAATATTTCCGGCAACGTTCTGTTTTTTTGCCGCAAAAAACTTCTATCCTCGCCAAAAAAATTACGCTTACTCACTTTGATACTTCCGAAAAAAGTCGCTATGCTATGTAATTTATAGTACGTTAGGCGCTCGACTAACACAGCGCACGAGTGCTAAAATTATCACCATAAACATCCTCAACAAAAATCAACGATGTCATTATGAGGGAGTGATACTAAATACTGTTTAAAAAGTATAGGAGAGTGGCAAGTGGGTTTTTAAAGTTCGAGTAGAACAGGTTTCTAGTTCCTGTGTTTTAGGAATAAAACTTTTCGTACTCATCATGATCGCCAATCCAAAACCAGGTCACTGTATCCCCTGACAGCACTCCCAAAGCTCGATGACTCTTCGTTACACGCACTGACCAAATATCTTCGTCGCTGTCAATACACTTAAAATGTAACGATGGATGAAACGGATTCTCCACCCATAACCGATATGCTTTCCTGGCTCCGGCTTTGACTGCTGGCTTCAAGTTGCGATACTTCTGCCAAAATGAAGGCAATGTTGCGGAATTCATAGCTGCTCATAATCCATCGGTGCGGACAATCCTGCCGCAATCTCTTCTTTGGCTTTTCGAGCTGCTACGACTAGATTATTCTTCGTCTGTTTAAAAGACTGATCCCATCGTTTTTCTTCTTCAATTTCTGCAATATAAGCTCGAACGTACTCTACTAACTGCTCTTGAAGCTCATCAGGCAGAGACTCAACCATCTTGATGATCGTGGTAATAGCGGTCGAGGGCATGGTATTTATCAGCGCAGTAGGTTTTCTCTATTCTACAACGTCCACCGCAAACCAAAAATGATATAATCGGTGCGTGGATTGTTAATTTTGGTTTTTTGACCAGATTTGTAACCGACTCAGGGAGCCTACACTCTTTCCTCTCATCTTCTCTTAATGATATCATCAATTTTTTTTAGGTACTTAATCAAGTTCCTCCAGATGATTTATGAGTATCCTCTACTGTCTCAATCCCGAATGTTCCCATCCTCAAAATCCGACTCATTATAGCTATTGTCAAGGATGTGGCGGAAATTTAAGCCAAAATACCCAATCATATTCTTTTCATAGCCGTTATCTCATTGTCGGGGTTTTAGGACAAGGTGCATTCGGGAGAACTTATCAAGCTAAGGACTTGAATTTTAATCGAAAACCCTGCGTGATTAAAAAATTTATCGCTCAAATGCAGGGAGCGGCTCTGGAGAAGTCTCAGGAGTTATTTCAAAGAGAAGCAGAAAAATTAGACGAATTAAAACACGAACAAATTCCCCCTGTTTATGACTACTTCTCGGAAGGAAACTCTTTCTATTTAGTGCAAGAGTTTATTGAAGGAGAAACCCTACTTCAATATCCTGTAGTTGGGTTGAGGCACGAAACCCAACACAACCAACTTTTTTAACGTCAACCCAACTACTTAAAGGAGTAAAAACAATGACTAATATTGTGCTTAAAAGTGCTAGGGGTGTTAACTATTCTCGATTACAGCAACTCCTAGCAGCGGGAAACTGGAAAGAAGCAGACAAAGAAACACGTAAAGTCATGCTTCAGGTTGTCAGCAGGGAAAGCAAACGTGGATGGCTAAAGACAGAGGATATTGACAATTTCCCCTGTGAAGATTTGCAAACTATTGACCAACTCTGGCTACACTACAGTCAGGGTAAGTTTGGCTTCAGCGTCCAGAAAGAAATCTATGAGAGTCTCGGTGGCACGAGAGGGTATAATGGGGGATTGTTCGAAAATTTCCATCAAGAAGTCTGGAAAAATTTCGGCGATCTCGTCGGCTGGAGAAAAAGAGGAAAATGGTTGTCTTACAGGAACCTAACGTTTAATAATGCAGCCCCCAAAGCTCACTTCCCATTTTTATTTTATCGTTTCGTTGTTCCGCCGATTGGTATCGTGGCAATTTTGGTTTTTTGGGGTTTGTTTTGCTCGATTTTCTCGATCAGTGTGGGATTAACGTTGTGGCCGTTGTGGGTTTTTCTTTTTGGGTGGGCTTTTTTTTGGTTTGTGTTTTGGTTTGCGTTTTGGTATGTGGTTGGTATTTTTACTTGTTGGGTATTTGTGGTTATCTTGGTAGCGTCAGATGTTAATTGGCATAAGCCTAATTGTTTTATTCGGCTTATTCGGCGTATTAAACTTTTTGTCAACTGGGACTTTTTGCGTTCTCTTAAGGATGAGATCGGTTTCAGTTTGCTATATTCGATGTATTGTATTTACTCACTGATGGTTGTGGTTGCTGTGGTTATTGCTAGGCAGATAGGTACCAGTCTGGAGCCGCATTTATTCCCGCTGGCTTTGCAGTTATCGTTTCTTGAGATGTTTCTGCTCCGGTTCGGTCTCAATGGTGGCTTCCTGGGGGCTCTCTCCTCTCGCGCAAAGGATTGTAACTTAGGGAAAAGTAACGCTCCGGTGACATCTACACCCCTACCTAAAGTAGCGCCAACTCCACTGACAAACTTCACCGAAAAAATATCCAAGGGAATAACACTGGAGATGGTAGGCTTACCAGCAGGTCAATTTATCATGGGCTCTCCTGATAGTGATCGCGATGCTACAAGTTATGAAAAGCCTCAACACCCAGTTAAAATAAACAGTTTTGCGATCGGGAAATATCCGGTGACTCAGGCACAATATGAAGCGGTAATGGGAAACAATCCCTCTCTGTTTCAAAACAATCCCCAAAATCCGGTAGAAAAGGTTAGTTGGAATGATGCTCAAGCCTTTTGCCAAAAATTGAGTCAAATAACAGGAAAAACCTATCGCCTACCGACGGAAGCGGAATGGGAATATGCCTGTCGTGCGGGGACAACCACTCGCTATTATTTCGGTGATGATGCCAATCAGTTAGGAGATTACGCTTGGCATAACGGAAATTCTCAGGATAAAACTCATCCTGTGGGCCAGAAAAGGCCTAATGCTTGGGGACTGTATGACATGAGTGGCAATGTTTGGGAGTGGTGCGAGGACAATTGGCACGATAACTATATCGGAGCGCCAAAGGATGGCAGTGCTTGGCTGACAAATGATAATGATTATCAAATACTGCGGGGCGGTTCTTGGTGCCTCAATCCGGATTACTGCCGTTCCGCTTACCGCCTCAGCTACTCCCGCCGCGTCAACGGCAGCATCGTCGGTTTTCGGGTGGTGTGCGGTGCTGGGAGGACTCTGTAACCCTTATTCTCTTTTTACCCTTTTTTACCCTTTTTTACTTTTTTCAATTTTTCTCTTTTTCCCGCCTAGCGGCGGGTCGATTTTTTTGAAAAAATTGAGGTAGTAATCTGTGGTTTGTAGGGTGCGTGTTTGCGCGTATTTAAAGGAAATTTGTTAATAATTAAGGCTCTTCGGTTTGTCTTATGCAACGGACAGGATTATAAGAGATGAAACCCTTATATAGAAAGATATTTGGCGATTTTTGTCAATTATTTTTGATCTAGAGCGAACTAATGGATTAAATCTCTTGCCAGATAAGGATTTAGTCGATTTATGCCCCCCTATCGAACCATACCAAGTAACGAAGAGCCATAATTAAACTATGATCGCGCCGTAACGCACCATCTTAAGAAAATTGGTGCGTTACGCTATTACTAACGCACCCGACAAAAGCTTTATATGGTATGATACCAGAGTTAACCTTGATCTCTCAATCAATATCCCCCCGTAGCAATCTCTCCCTAGTAACAGGCTTCTAGTTCCTGTTTGATATTCAGGTAGAATGAATGATATAATTGGTGCGTGGGGCGTGGGGGTTGGTTATCCTTCTCTCAAAGCTTTTAACCTGTAGAATATAACGATCTCAGGTTTTTTGTCAAGTCTAATTTTAGTGGTTTTGCTCCCGTAAACATCAGCTTTTCAGGCACTTGATACCTAATACCTCGCTTTATCAATAAACAATAATTTGAGAAAATGAACCAAAAAACTTACCAACTAACCTTAAACTTTGACCAGATTTTAGATTTGGTTAAACAACTCCCAGAAAGTGACAAAATACAACTCAGTAAAGAACTCGAAAAAGAAACTTTAAATCAAAAATTAACCCAACTTTTAGAAACCTTTAAAACTGATGAGCTTTCCCTAGAGACAATTACCGAAGAAGTGGAGGAAGTTAGGGCTAAAATTTATGGACAACAAGCCACCGATTAAAGTTATTATTGATACTAACCTTTGGATTAGCTTTCTTATTGGTAAACAGTTAGCCAGTTTAAAATATCTACTGATTGAAAAAACTCTTGTGCCGATTTTTTCTCCACAGCTACTTAATGAAATTAACCTTGTTACCAAAAGACCAAAATTACAAAAGCATTTTCCAAAAAGTAAAGTTCAAGAATTACTTGAACTTTTAAGCATAATTGGGTTATGTATTGAGACTAAATCAAAAATTAATATCTGTAGAGACGCTAAAGATAACTACCTTTTAGCCTTAGCCAAAGATAGTCAAGCTGATTTTTTAATTACAGGCGATCAAGATTTATTGATTTTGCAACAATTTGGAATAACTAAAATTGTTACTTATCAACAATTTTTAGTAATCTGTAGATTGGGTTGAGGAACGAAACCCAACCTAGGATAAGATTGGTTTGATTACAATGATGAACAGCTTATCTCCCTACATCATCGTAGCCAATTTTCTACGGTTAATCTCTGAACTCTCAGCATATCTGAGTCATCAGAAATGAGGATGAGATTATGGCTAATAGCTGTTGCTGCAATGAGAATATCAGCCATTTGTATTGGGGTTCCTTTGCGCCTTAAATCAGCAGAAATTGCTGCGGCTTCATGGACAATTTCCATTGTATCTAATAACAATACTCTTAAATCAGTGCGGCACAAATCCTGAAATCTTGCTAACTTATTCGTTGCTTTAACTGCTAATAAACCAGCCTCAGTTTCTAAATAGGTAATACAGCTTATAAAAACATCATTTCCTTGTAGTCTTACTTCACTTAATTTCTCAACAACTACTTAGTTGTCTTTGAGAATAGCTGTGACGATGTTAGTATTGAGTAGATAACCCACGACTATTTAATATTTTTGTCTAAAACTTGCGATCACTGCGTCAAACTCTGCCATTTGTTCCGAAGTTAAATCCTTCAGCATTCCCGCCATTGCTTGTACTCCCAAAACTTGCCTAATTTTCTGATTTAGATTTTCATCGGACATCATTTCTAATTCTGAAAGGGAGCTTGAGGAATTTTCTACAGTGTAAGTTCGGAAGAACCATTATGGTTTGGCTGTTTCGAGTCTGACCATGAAATCCAGGATCATCCATTGACAATGCTGACTCGATTCTATCCCGGTGGTTTTTTCCCGCTGCATGGACATCCTGGTGGTGAAGAGATTTTGGTGTTTGAAGGCAATTTTGTAGATGAAACAGGAGTCGGACGTAGAGCCAAAAAAGACAGGCATTGAGCCTGTCTAAAAAACAAACCAAATTCCCTATCAGCTGACCACAAATAAGGAGTTTTTTGCGTCAAATTTCCAAGCAATACCATCGGGATCTCTGATGCGACTCCAATCGGCAAATTCTGCTTCCGATTTATTTTTTTTGTTTCTACCCAAAACGGCTGGGGTAACTCCTAAACGTTTAGCCAAATCCGCCAAACTCATCGACGAGATGGTTTCAGATACAGTGGTTAGAGATTCTTCCCTAACTTCTGATTCTGATTGGGATAAAGAACTGTCAGGACTGTTCAAACTAGGATTAATTATCTCCTCCGGTTCTTGAATTACCGTTTCTTGAACAGCGATCGTTTCGGTTTTTTCTTCCTCTTTTTCCTCAAATAATTTACCTAAATTAGTCAGAGGTTGGGAGGAGGAAATAACAGGAACCTCCGAGACAGAATTTTCGCTTTTCTCGGCGACAATCAGGGGGGATTTAGCCTCCTGGGATTGTTCTAAATTAGTCAGGGGTGATCTCGAGGCAGTAATCGCAGGAACTTGTTTTTCCCCTATTTCTTCTAAAGAGGGGTCACTCTCATCAAAAATACTCCCCAAGGTACTGGCGGTGATAAAGTAATAGGCCATACCCTTATCGCCTACAGCTTTTTTTTGCGCCCCAAATTCCTCAGCTTTTTTGTCTAAAAATTGTCTGGCTAATTTGGCCGTGAGATTGGCTTTTGCCGATAGGTCAATCGGGGTGAGACAACCTTGATTGTCCTGTAAAAGTTGATTGAAATAGGGGTTAATCACCGTCGATAATTTTGACCAGCGATAGTCTTGCCACACCTTGACTGCAAGAGTTAAGAAGAAGACCAGTAGGATCAATGGCCAAGCGGTAAAAACAAGGATGATTAGCACCGCTAGGGGAATGATGAGGACGAGAAACCCCGCCGTTTGACGATCGATAATTTTTCCAGTCATAATTTCATAAGCTGCCACAATTAAAATTCTTAATGGCTAGTTTGACTATCTCCTGCCATAAGTGTATATGACCAGTTTAGGCTTTATTGGTCACGCCGGTTAGTTCTAGTCGTTCAAACATGGCAAATCTTGCTTTCAGGGCCAGAGAATCATCAAGTTTTGCTAAAAAAATGGCTTTTTGATACTTTTGTTCTAAAGCTTTTGTGATTAACCAATCGGCTAAAAAGGGATTTTTGGGTAGTAGGGGACCGTGGGCATAGGTAGCGATCGCATTGTGGTAAAATGCTCCTTCATAACCGTCCTCTCCGTTATTTCCGTAGCCAGTAATCACCTTTCCCAAGGGAGAAACGGTTTGTAAATAGGTACGACCCCCGTGATTTTCAAAGCCAATTACTAGCGGTTTTTCCCCAGTCATAGCTTTTATTTCCTCCGCTAAGGGAGAGGCCGTAATTTCAAAAACCACGTTACCGATACAGCGTTTTGCATCCGGTCCAGGATGTTTACTTACTAGGTCTAATAATCCTAATCCTTCGATTCTTTGACCGAAAGCTGGTTCGTAATAATGGCCTAATAATTGTGGGGAACCACAGGTAAAAACACCAGGTATTCCTGCCGATAATTGTTCTTTCATCGCCGCTGCTTTTGCCCCTTGTAAATCGCGCATAACGATCTCCTGTTGCCGATCCTGCGCTCCACCCCCAACAATTATATCTACTTGATAAAATGTCTCGGCTTCTGTTTGAGCATCTAGGGGAATAATTGTCACAGGAATATCACGCCATTGACATCTTCTTTGGATAGTAATAACATTACCTCGATCGCCATAGGTACTCATTAAGGTCGGATATAACCAGCCGATTTTTAGTTCTAGTTCTTGCATAATTTTTTCGGGGATTAGGGAATTAGGGAATAGGGGATGGGGGAAATTCAACTAACACCCCAACACCTAACACCAATCTTCACTCTTTTCTAACTTCTACAAAATCTTTCGTCCCGTGAGAATCTCTCGTACTTCTAACATAGCAGAATAGGTAGGTAAAATATGTAAAGTTTCCTCATTTTTGGTGTTATTAATCGCAATTTGGATCGCTTTTTTTAGATCGGATTCAACAATTAAATTAACGGGAGAAGCGAGACTATCCTGACTATATTGTAAGCGTAAAGCCATGTCATAAAGTCGATCGCCTGTCACCACTAAAGTTGTTCCCAAACGGGTTAATTTTTCCGTATCCACATCCCAAATCCAAGAAACATCCGTCCCGTCGGGGATGCGATCATTGAGAACTAAGAGAGTAGTAGAAGACTTTTCTTTCTGTAAAATATCAGCCACTGCACGAATTGTTTCATTCATACCCACGGGATTTTTAGACAGTAAAATTCTAACTTTTTTACCCTCAATTTCTAATTCTTCCGCTCGACCAAAAGCCGCTTTAAAACCCTGTACTGTCTCAAAAATTTCTCGATCTTTAATCCCTAATTCCTGGGCTACTAAACCCGCCGCTAAAGTATTATATTTATTATAAACACCGATTAAAATCTGCGGCCAATCGTGACTATGAAAAGCAGGACTACTCTTTTTAAAGCCGCAACTAGGACAACTAAAATCCCCTAAATGGGAGAGATAAACCCCGCGATAATCCAAAGAAGCACCACATTTAGGACAGTAAATAGAATCGACAGCGTGGGGAATTTCTTCCAGATATAAGTCTGGCTCACTTAAGCCAAAATATACAACTCTTTGGGGCAGTTGTTGACCCAAATGGGAAAGGGTCGGATCATCAGCATTGAGAATCACTAAAGTATCGGTGGGTAGGGGAGATATGGCTCCTTGCCAACGGCGACTAATTGTATCTACTTCCCCATAGCGATCGAGTTGATCGCGAAACAAATTGAGAGCTAAAATAGCGCGAGGACGACAATCTTTTAAAACCAAAGGGAGAATATTTTCATCCACTTCTAAAATGGCATAATCAGCCTTTAAAGTGCCGAATAAATTGGCATCGGCTAATAAAGCAGTGATTAAACCATTAATTAAATTCGCCCCGGTGGTATTATGGGTGACTTTTGCCCCCTGACGCTCTAGAATAGTTCTTAGGAGTAGGGAAGTGGTAGTTTTTCCATTCGTGCCAACCACCAAGATTACCCCCCGTCGGACTTGCCCACAAAGTAGCGGTAACAAACGGGGATGGAGACGACGGGCAATTTCCCCTGGCAAGACGCTGGCAGCCCCTAAACGGAGTCCTTTAACCACAGCAGTAACGGTTTTAGCCACCGCTACGGCTATCCCTAAACGGATGCGATCAAACAATTGCATGAACTGAGATTCTCATAGCTGTTTCGTGATTTTACCGCTAAAAGAAGACCGGTAAACGGGGTAAGTTCCCATTGATTCTTCCCTACCGACAAAAAAGACAGCCTATAATTATAGGTAAGTTTGGGGCCGATTCTACCGCACACGACATTTTAGGGCTAGAGCTTATGGGTTTATTGACAAGATTGGGGATTTCACTGGGATTACTCGCCCTAGGTGGTACTGTGGGGGTGCTAGGAAATCAGTATTTAAGCAGAAAAGCACCCCTAGAGGTAAATACACCGCCGGCAATCCTCCCCGCTTCCCTCTCTCTTCCTGTTATTCCCCAAAACGACGGTAATGTTAATTTTATCGCCCAGGCCGTGCAGAAAGTTGGTCCGGCGGTGGTGCGAATTGATTCGGCCCGGGAAGTGGCCGACCAAATTCCCGAAGAATTTAAACAGCCCTTTTTTCGGCGCTTTTTTGGTAATGAAGTGCCGATTCCCAAGGAGCATTTGGAACGGGGAACCGGTTCTGGGTTTATCATCAGTACAGATGGACTACTTTTAACTAATGCCCATGTGGTGGAAGGGACAACCCAAGTAAAAGTGACTTTGAAAAACGGTCAAACTTATCAGGGTAAAGTTCTGGGGGTTGACAATATGACCGATGTGGCCTTGGTGAAAATTGAGGCGGAAAATTTACCGACGGTGACTTTTGGCAAGGCCGAAACTTTAATTCCGGGGGAGTGGGCGATCGCTATTGGCAATCCCCTAGGCCTAGATAATACGGTTACGGTGGGCATTATTAGTGCCTTGGGCCGGACTAGCAGCGAAGTGGGGGTTCCCGATAAACGAGTCCGTTTTATTCAAACCGATGCCGCTATTAACCCCGGCAATTCCGGCGGCCCGTTGCTAAACGCCAAGGGGGAAGTTATCGGCATTAATACGGCAATTCGGGCCGATGCTCAGGGTTTAGGGTTTGCCATTCCCATCGAAACCGCCCAAAAAGTGGCGGGACAGCTATCTAGCAAGGGTAAAGCGGAACATCCCTACATCGGTATCCACATGGTGACGCTAAACCCAGAATTACGGCAGCAATTGAACGAAACTAAAGAATTAAACTTTAATATTGACCAAAATGAAGGGGTAATCGTCCTGCGAGTGGTGGAAAATTCCCCCGCCCAAAAAGCCGGAATGCAAGCGGGTGATATCATCGAAACTGTGGCAGGAAACCCCGTTAAAACCGCTTCGGATGTGCAGCAAGGTGTGGAAACCAGTGCGATCGGTGGTAATCTGGAAATCGAGATTAACCGCAGGGGTAAACAACAAACTCTCACCGTTCAACCGGGGGTTTTTCCCAGCAAAACTAGCGATTAAAGCAAATACCAGACCATCCTGGCAACTGGGGCAAAAAGTATTAAGTGTACGGTAGAAGGTGGCCAGACTTGCGAGCAAGATGTGAGTCAGCATCGTTTCAGTATATAACCATGAGCAGGATGGAAAGGTTGACAAAGCTTTGTCCTAGTGAAACGTCAAGGCAAACGGGAGGGAAAGAACTTTGAGGAGAAGACTTATTTCATCAGTAGTGAAAGATTGTCTGCGAAAGCCTTTTTGAAGCCAATTCAGGGGCATTGGAGTATTGAAAATCAGTTAAACTGGGTGAAAGATGTCACCTTGAAGGAGGATAAACCGCCTCGGTGGGGGTCATTCTCCCGTTAACTGGGCGATTTTATTTAGTTAGTTGATTTCCTTAGTTTGCCGTGGAAGGTTTCGGACGGTTCCCTAAGCTCGGCGTTTATGGGCTAATCAAATTGAGACAATTTTTACCACTTTTACCAAAGACAAAACGATTGCAGGAGCAAATCAAATCATGAAAGCATCAGAAACCAGTCTTCGTAATTTACTTGAAGGTACTAAACAATTTCAGATCCCTCTATTTCAAAGACCTTATTCTTGGGACAAGCAAAAATGGGATACTTTATGGGAAGATCTAATGAGTCTCTATGATAAGGAGCAAGAACCTCATTTTCTCGGTTCTATTGTCACCCAGTCAATTCCTGGAACAGCCGAAGGTATATCTCCGTATGTCGTAATAGATGGACAACAACGTCTTACTACTCTTGCCATCATCATAGCGGCTTTGCGAAATTATTTACAAGAGAAAAACCATACAGAGTTGGCGGAAGAATTATATGAATACTATCTGATAAATAAGTTTAAAAAAGATGATGATTATTATAAAATCTTGCCAACTCAAGATGATCGTGAAGCTTACAAAAGTATCATTAAAAACCAAAATAGCAGAGAATTTGATAACAAAACAATATATAAGGCATATCAATACTTTAAGGAACGTCTTAAAAAGAAGAATTTTGCAGAGGGAGAACATAAACTCTTCAAAAATCTTCTTTTAGAGCGTTTAATTTTAGTCAATATTACTTCTGATAGCGAAGAAAATCCTTATCTTATTTTTGAAAGTCTCAATACAAAAGGACAAGAACTTACCCAAGCAGATTTAGTCCGTAACTATGTTTTTATGAAGTTACCTAGTGAACAACGAGAAGATATATACAAACAAAAGTGGCAACCTCTTGAAGCATCTTTTAAAAGACTAGCTATAGAGGAAAAAAAAGAGGAAAAATATGCTGAATTATTGACTGAATCTTTTTGGTTATATCTTCGCAAAGACGGTGAATCAATTAGTAAAAAAGAAGTTTATAAAGAAATTAAACAACGCCTAGACAAAAATGCTGAAAACAATAGTTTTAATATTAAATATCAACTAGATGAGTTGATTAACTTTGCTGAATATTATCAGTGTCTTGTTTTTCCCAAAGAAAGTGAAAATAAAGACGAACTAAAAGATAGATTTAGTCGATTAAATCGCCTAGATTTTACTACTTGTCGTATTTTTCTTCTCAATATCTATAGAGATTTTCAAGACAAGCATTTATCTATTCAGGATTTCCTTGAAATTGTTGATTGTTTAGAATCATACTTTGTTCGACGATCCTTTGTTAATAAATCTACAAAAATTTTAGGGAAAATTTTTGAAAATTTATATGAAGACATAAAAAAACAATCTAACTCTAATAATACACTGTTTAATCTAAAAAAAGTTCTGAGAGATTATCAAGGAGAAAAGTCATGGCCATCAGACGATGAATTTCGTGAAGGACTAATCAAAAAAGACATCTATAGTAAAAATGCCAAAACAAATGATAGAGTTAAGCTTATTCTGGAAACCATAGAACGCCGCATGACCAAAGAGATGGTTAATACTAAGAACCTGACAATAGAGCATATAATGCCCCAGAACTTAACAGCGCACTGGCAAGATATGCTTGGTGATAATCACGAACAAATACATAAAACTTGGCTACATACTTTAGGTAATCTGACTTTGACGGCCGACAATTCAGGCTTATCTAATAAACCATTTTCGGACAAAGTTATTTTGTTTAAAGACAGTAATGTTTCTTTGAACAAATACTTTTCTGACAAAAATGTCTGGAATAAGGAAGAAATTGAAAAGCGAGCTAATTATCTAGCTGATCTGGCTATTGAAATTTGGTCAAGATAAAATAACTAAAGATGTGCGAAACGTTTAGGCATGAAATAAGGCTGAAATGCCTGAAATAACGGCCTAGTCAGGTCTTCAGTGATCAAACGGCAGCCAATGGAAGCCTAGAATCATCCGTAGTTAACTTGACCTTAAGTCAACTACAATGATATATAGACAGCCAGTGAATGTCAGGCTGTATCCTTAACAAGGGAACAGTCAAACGAGGAGCCGTATGAGGTAAAAGTTCCATGTACGGTTCTGAATGGGAGGGGATGGAGGCGAATCTATTCTCGACCCCTAATAAAATAGCAGCGGAGCGATCGAAATTGAGGCAGCGGTTACAATTAAAATCATCAATTGGGCGCGGGGCTGCCCTCCTAATCGGTTTGCTGGGGTTAACGGCCTGTCAACCCCCCGATCCGCCGAAAATTTCGCCGACAGAATCGCCTAAAATTGAAGAAACTGGCCGCTTAATTCTCAATAATGCCACCTTAGAACAGGCTAACCCCTCGGGACAACCCCTTTGGAAAATTCAAGTCAAAAAAGCTACCTACACCCAAGACCAAAAAATTGCCCGTCTGGAAAATATCAAGGGTAATATCTATCAAGATGGGAAAGTAGTTTTACAGGTTAGTGCTGACCGAGGTGAAGTTTACAAGGAAGGCCAGGAAATTCTCCTCAAAGATAATATTGTGGCTGTAGATCCCCGCAATAAAGCCATTATTAACGCGCCGGAATTGCGTTGGCTACCCAAGGAAGGTATTTTAATCTCCCCCAAAGGGATCAAAGGTAGTCATCTACAACTAGAAGCCAAGGCCCGCCAAGGACGCTACGACACGCGCCAAGAAAAACTAGAATTACAAGGTCAAGTGGTGGCTACCGCCAAGGAATCTCGTGTCGTCCTGCAAACCGAGCGCCTGTACTGGGAAATTCCTCAACAAGTCATTAGTACCGATCAAAAAGTCGCTTTTGATCGCTATATTAATAAAACTATTATCGATCGCCTTACTGCTATCGGCGGTCGTTGGGAAAGAAAAAATAATCAGGTTATCCTGCAAGAAAACCTCGAATATCGCTCTTTAGAACCACCTTTACAGATTTCTGGTTCTCAGGCAATTTGGAACTATCAAAATCGTACCTTAACTTCCGATCGCCCCACGGAAATTTTTCAATATCAAGATCAAATCACTATTACTGGTAATCGTGTGGTGGTGGAATTAGGCAATCGTATCGCTTATCTCAAGGATGGGGTTAAGGGAATTAATCAGAAAACTGGGGCGCAATTGTATAGTCAGATCTTAACTTGGAAAATGTCGGAAAAAATTGTCGAGGCCGAGGGGAATATTATCTATGAACAACAGGAACCAAAATTTAATCTCACTGGCGATAAAGCGATCGGCACTTTAGAAGATAATAACATTGTTGTTAGTAGTAGCTCCCCCGATCGAGTTGTCACTGAGATTTATCCTCGTTAACAGGGAAAATTAGCCAAAAAAAACTCTCCCCAAAAAAGGGAGAGGGGGGGGTAAATATTTAGGGTTTGCTGAAAAAGTTTTTCGTGGGGACAGGGTGTGGGGTGTGGGGTGTGGGGTGTGGGGTTCACCCCAATGGTCGGCACTTTTTGAGGGAAAAAAAGTTTAAAAACCTTATCCAACAAGGTTTTTAGATTTATTCAGCAAACCCTATTTAAAAGCTTACCATTTGAGCAGATTAAACTGTTCCATATCGATCGTGTCGCGGTTACGATAGATAGTCAGGATAATCGCTAAACCCACGGCTGCCTCGGCTGCCGCTACGGTAATCACGAAAATAGTAAAAATTTGGCCTCTGATATTAGCGGGGTCAAGATAGTTGGAAAAACCCATTAAGTTAATGTTAACAGAATTGAGCATCAATTCGATCGACATTAAAACCCGGACGGCATTGCGACTGGTGACTAAACCGTAAATTCCGATACAAAATAAAGCCGCCGCTAATAACAAATAATACTCTAACTGAATCTGCATGATACCTCTTTTTTTGGTCTTATTTAGGGGCGGTTAATTCTCTAGGTCGTTCGGGCAATGTTAAGGCTGTGGCCGTAGGTTCTTCAGCTTTCAGGGTAGGGATAAGGTCGCGACGAGCTAAAATAATTGCTCCGACCATGGCCATTAATAATAGCACGGAAGCTAATTCAAAGGGTAGCAAGAAATCACTAAAGAAATGCTTACCGATTTCTACTAAAGTATTAGTCACTACTGCGGGAGAAGTGCTAGAAATTGACCAAGGCGTGATTAAAACCATGGTCGATAACAGGACAAATAAACCCACACAAACTAAAGCAGTAGATGCCCGACGAATCCAACGTTTAGGAATATCAGAAAAGTCCTCTTGCTTGTTAACAAGCATAATGGCAAAGAGAATTAAAACGTTAATTGCGCCCACATAAATTAGAATTTGTGCCGCCGCTACAAAATCAGCATTTAGTAAGAGATATAAACCGGAAATGCTGATAAAAACACCGCCCAATAAAAAGGCGGAATAAACGATATTAGATAATAGTACCACGCCTAAAGCTGTCCCGATTACTAGGGCTGCTAAAATGCCAAAAGATACTATTTGAACGCCCTCGGCTAAATTCACAGTAGTTTCATCTCCTTTTATGTTTGAGAGTTATTAATTATTAGTTATCAGTCAGGGATTAGGTGATGGGGTGGTCACTGCGTGCGCGTTGCGGGGGGGATTGGGGAGAAAAAGCTGTCTCGGAGTCTCCTAACTGCTAATTAATCGGTAATTTCTTCCGGACGTTTACCGGCGCGTTGACTACCGGCGGGTAAATCGTGGGGTTCGATGACACCTTTAGGCAGATAACCTAATTCCCTCAGAGGTGTTACCATCGGGTCTTGGGTGACTTTGTAGGGTAAACGGCCTAGGGCGACGTTATCATAGTTTAATTCATGACGATCATAGGTCGCTAGTTCGTATTCTTCGGTCATCGATAGGCAATTAGTCGGACAGTATTCCACACAATTACCGCAGAAAATACAGACCCCAAAATCGATACTGTAGTGTTTGAGTTCTTTCTTTTTAATTTCCTTGTTAAAAGTCCAATCTACTACTGGTAAATTAATCGGACAAACTCGCACACAAACTTCACAAGCGATACATTTATCGAACTCAAAGTGAATTCTACCCCGATAACGTTCCGAGGGAATTAACTTTTCGTAGGGATACTGGACGGTAACTGGACGACGACGCATATGATCAAAGGTAACGGATAAACCTTCGCCGATGTATTTCGCCGCTTGAATGCTACCTTTGGCGTAATCGCTGACTTGTTTGAGGATGTTAAACATGATGGTCAGGGGGATAGTAGGTTAACAGGGCAAAAACGGAAATTAACCGCCAAAAGCAAAGGGAAAAGCTAGTTTTAGGGCGGCGGTAAGTAGTAGGTTAACTAAAGATACCGGTAGGAGGAATTTCCAGCCTAAATCGAGTAATTGGTCAATGCGAACCCGGGGTACGGTCCAACGCAAGAGAATAGCGATGAAGATGAGAAAATAGGCTTTTAATACTGTCATCGTAATCCCTAGGGAAGCGGTGATAATTTGTAGCCAAGGATTGGTTTCACTAACTCCCAACCAGCCGGCCAAAGCATTGACGGGGATAGGAAATTCCCAACCACCAAGATAGAGGACGGCGAAAACTAGGGCCGATAGCACGAGGTTAACGTAGGAACCCACATAAAAAAGAGCGAATTTCATCCCCGCGTATTCGGTTTGATAACCGGCGACCAATTCCTCCTCCGCTTCTGGTAAATCGAAAGGCAGACGTTCACACTCAGCTAAAGCGGCAATCCAGAAAATCAGAAACCCCACCGGTTGGCGCCAGATATTCCAGCCTAAAATGCCATAACCGGATTGTTGTTCGACAATATCAATGGTACTGAGACTATTAGACATCATCACGATCGCTAATACCGATAAAGCCAAGGGAATTTCATAACTAATCGATTGCGCCGCCGCCCGCAGGCCTCCCAGCAAGGAATACTTATTATTCGAGGCATAACCCGCCATTAATAAGCCAATGGGGGCAATACTGGATAAGGAAATCCATAAAAAGATACCCACGTTTAGGTCGGTAATCACCAGATTTTGACCGAAGGGGACGATGAGATAGGAGACAAACACCGGCATCACCACCAAAATTGGCCCAAAGAGGAATAACCAAGGGTCAGCCTTAGCGGGGACGACATCTTCTTTAAAGACTAATTTCAGACCGTCGGCGACCGGTTGTAAAACGCCTAATGGTCCTGCGTATTCCGGTCCGATACGCTGTTGGACGGCGGCGGAAATTTTCCTTTCTAACCAGACGCAGACTAAAACCCCCACTGTGGCGGCGATAATCATCAGGAACATGGGTAAAGGCATCCAAATCGCTTTAGCCAGTCCTCCACTTAATCCCAAGTCTGTTAGGGATTTAATGAAACTTTCTTGTAAATCTATGCCTTGATTCATATTTGGCGATCGCTGTACTGTCGATAGTTCGGCATGGTCTGAAGATTTTTAAGCAAATCTTATAGCCTAGTATACAGTTAGTCGGTCTGAGGGTTATCAGTAAAGTGACAAAGGCTTCAACTCATTAGCAGCCAAGAGAGTCAAGCAATCTTGATTCCCCCGCCGAGAATAGCTATTAGTCAATAGTTAGACTCTGAATCTATCAATGTTCTCATCTGTTTCTTAGCGCCGAAAACCTCGGCTAGTGACCAATTATTCACAGGAAAAAAGTGTAGATAGGGTTTGCTGAATAAATCTAAAAACCTTATCCAACAAGGTTTTTAGACTTTTTTTCCCTCAAAAAGTGCCGACCCTTGGAGTGATTGGGGGGAAAATTCAGGGACTTTTTC
>VYKO01000003.1_pt1 | contig 36875 bp, 34 predicted proteins | sample 5114561 | NCBI WGS metagenome assembly VYKO01 (sample SAMN12291811, study PRJNA351875) | freshwater metagenome | isolation source: freshwater lake | place: USA: Michigan, Baseline Lake | collected 2011-08-08 | reverse complement strand
TGTCGAAGAATCTAAACGCTTAATTAATCGCATTGACGAAGTAAAGTTAGAACGGATATTGACTCAGTACGATCCTTATAAGGATTAGTTTTTCCCAGTTATTGGTTATCAGTTGTTTCGATTATTTTCACCCTTTTTTCTGGCTTAGGAGAGTTTATATGCTATTCACAACTAATCTAATCAGTGTGGCCAAGGGAATAATTTCTCTTTTACAAAATCCTGGTAATACGCTGTCTGTATATGATATTGAAGATGGCTTAAAAGAGAGTTGTTTACAGCGATTATCTTGGCAATATGTTAAAAGCGATCAAGCTACCGCTCAAATAATTGCCCAAAGATATCTAGCCGCTAGTCCCTGTTTAGAAACCCTGCTAAAACTCCCAGAAGATTCCCTGGGTTATCATTATGCTACTCACCTAATTAGTCTCAATTTTGATCCTAATTTTTATCGGTTTATTCAGGTCAATTCCGATACAGATTATCTGCTGCTTCGCCTACGGCAAACTCACGATATCTGGCATATAGTAACGGGTTTTGGTGTAGATGTGATGGGAGAATTGCAACTGAAAGCTTTTGAATTAAGTCAAACTCGTCGCCCTCTAGCTATTGTCCTACTTTTAGGGGGATTATTCGGAGCTTTATTTTCTTCGCCACTTTCCTTAGCCTCTCTCTGGGAAGAGATTGTCATCGCCTATAATTTGGGCAAAAATACTCGACCTTTTTTGGCGCAAAAATGGGAACTAGCTTGGGAGAAATCCTTGCTAGTTTGGCGGCAAGAATTGGCGATTGTCCACTCGAACCTAGAAAATTAATTTTGCCCGACTAATTAGAATAATCGACTAACCCGAATAAATCCCGATTAATCGGACAAAATAAGGCAATTTGCCGATTCAGGGGGTCAGAGGACAGAAAAATTGTCAGACAATCGGGAAAAAGTGACAGGGGAAAAATTTTTCCGAACTGGAGTAGCAAAAAAGTCCCAGTCTGGGTAAAATTGATTATCGATCGATTGTGTGAGGAGTCCGATCCCCATGACCAATAAACACACAGCAAGGCTGCTGGGTAGTTACCTGCAGCGCCTGCCTGCCCATAGTTGGCTCGTCCTAGTTTTTTGGGCTTTGATTATCGCCCCAGTCCGGGCTGCTGTCGAATTACGCATTGCCATCAGTAAAGGTGTTAGTGCCGTCTCCGTGGGCAGTTCCACCGATGCTGTGGTGAAAGATGGGGCCGGCAGAGTCTTAGGAGAATTGACCGCCATGAATGCCCTCAATGCTAATCCCAGAGGAAAAGCGGTGGGTTTGGCCGATTGGCAGGCCAGTCAATTGATCATCGAACCGGGGAATGATGGTTACGTCTGGATTAATGATCGCTGGTATCGAGGACGGACAAGGATCATTCGGCAAGGTTCTGGGGTGACAGCCCTAAATTTAGTCGATTTAGAGGAATATCTCTATAGTGTCGTCGGTGCGGAAGCGATTCCCTCCTGGCCGCAAGAGGCCTTAAAAGCCCAATCCGTGGCGGCGCGCACCTATGCTCTCTACCAAATGAATACTTCCGGCAATCGCATCTACGATCTCGATACTACCACCCGCACCCAAGTTTATAAGGGTCTAGAAAGCGAGTTTACTAGCACCCACGAGGCAGTTAAGGCCACCGCCGGACAAATTATGAGCTTCAACGGCAAACCGATTCTAGCGGTGTTTCACTCCTCCTCCGGGGGCCATACGGAAAATGTCGAGGATGTTTGGAATTCCCCCTTACCCTACCTGCGCGGTGTCATCGATTACGATCAAGTCGCACCGGTATTTCAATGGTCAAAAAACTTTAGTGCCAGGGAATTAGGCCGTTTAATCGGTGGTGTTGGTCGCGTGCGATCGCTATCTCCCGAAAGGACCACTCCCCACGGACGAGTGATTAGAATGCGTGTAGTAGGCGATCAAGGCTCTAAATTAATCTCTGATACCCAATTACGGCGAATACTCGAGCTGCGTAGTACCCTATTCACGATTTCAGCTGATAACGGTACTTTTGCCATTAATGGTCGCGGTTTCGGTCATGGGATCGGTTTAAGTCAATGGGGCGCTTTTTCCCTCGCCGACCAAGGGGTGACTTATGATCGCATTCTCAGCCATTATTATCAAAATGCTCGTTTAACTGAAATGCCCAACTAAAAAGGCTGTCAGCCATTTCCAGTGAACAGTAAACAGTAACCTGATAACTGATAACTGATAACTGATAACTGATAACTGATTATGAGATAATGTCTGATCTCACTTGTAATTTTTGACTTGCATGACCATCGTTACCGAAGCCTTAACCGAGTTGGAACCAGTCATAAAAACTACCTTTACCGTCGAGGAAATTCGCCAACTACTGCCCCATCGTTATCCCTTTGCCCTAGTTGATCGTATTATTGACTATGTACCCGGTCAAAAGGCCGTTGGCCTAAAAAATGTCACGATCAACGAGCCTTTTTTTCCCGGTCATATTCCCAATCGTCCCTTGATGCCGGGGGTGTTAATTGTTGAATCCATGGCCCAAGTGGGGGGAGTGATTTTGACCCAATTACCCAGGATGAAAGGAAAATTTTTTGCCTTCGCTGGCATTGATAAAACCCGTTTTCGTCGTCCTGTGGTGCCAGGGGATCAATTAATCATGACGGTGGAATTATTATCCTTCAAGATGAATAAAATTGCTAAAATGCAAGGGGAAGCAAGAGTCGATGGGCAATTGGCCGCTCAGGGCGAAATGATGTTTTCCATCTTTGATTGACCTATGAATTTTGATCGAGATCGTCTCCGACAAGAACTAAATTTATTTGCTATTCTAGGGGCTTTTATCACCAATATTTTCGCTAATATTTTCCCTCTCAACGGCGAAAATATCGGGGCTATCTCGAATACAGTTTTTCAAGATGTCTTAATTATTCCCGCTAATTATGCTTTTGCTATCTGGGGATTAATCTATCTGGGTTTAATTAGTCTGGGAATTTACCAAGCTTTGGCTTTCAATAAAACTGAACCGCGTTTGCGTCGGTTAGGCTACGAATTAGCCATCGCTAGTGCTTGTCAGATTCTCTGGGTAATTCTCTTTCAATCCCGTTTTTTTATCCTGTCTTTACTGGCAATGCTAGGCATTTTAATTCCTCTCATCCGGCTTTATCTCCGCTTAGAAATTAATCGCTTTATTGTCAATCGTAAACAGGGTTTATTAGTTAATGCTCCTATTAGTATCTATTTCGCTTGGATTACCGTAGCCACGATTGTCAACGTCGCTTCGGTGCTAGATTGGACCAACTGGAACGGTTGGGGAATTGCTCCTAGTATCTGGACGATGATAATCATGGTTATCGGGGCAATAATCGCGATTTTAGTCGGTTTAAACCGAAAAGATCGGGCTTTTATCGGGGTGTTTATCTGGGCTTTCTTGGCGATCGCTGTTAAACAGGTCTCTCTGCCTCTAATTGCGATAACGGCGATTATATTAGCGATTATCCTAACTTTTCTGGTTTTTAGTCGCAGTTTTCGTCCTCTGAGTCGTTAAGATGCGGGATCACAGCGAATTTCGACGATAAAGCCATCGGGATCGTAGAAGTAAACCCCCCTCCCAGTCGGACGGGTCACGGGTCCACTAGCAATAGTAATTCCCTGACTTTGTAGCACTTCTAGGGCAAAATCGAAGCATTCGGGAGCAATATCGAAGGCTAAATGGTTGGCACGGGTAAAAGCGATTTCGGCATTGTCGTCGGGGGGGTTTAAATCTGGTTCCCAAAATAGGTCAATTACTGTACCATCGGGGGTGATAAAATTGGCCACTTTTCCCTGGGCAACTAATTCTTTTAAGGTACTGGGAATTTTTTCCCCCACTAATTCCTCTAAGCCTAAAATTTCCCCATAAAAATGACGAGAAGCCTCCATATCTTTGACGTTGAAAGCGATATGATGGACTTTTCGCAGTTGACCAATTTTGAGTTTTTTCGTGGTGACAGAAGGACTAATAGTCATCTTAGTTATCATTTATCAGTAAAGGGTTGGGGGATTTTTCAGTGAACAGTAATCAGTAATCAGTCGACTTAAGAGTTAATTTTTTGCAATAATTGCCGAATGGATTCCGCATCTTGAGCGTTGGGTAGGAGAGCGAGATAGAAGCCTAAATCCTGTTGCGCTCGGCTGAATTGTCCAATTTGATAGTAAACTAAACCTCGATCGCGCAGCTCTAGGGGATGATTAGGAATGAGCAAAAGTAGCAGCTCTATTGTCCGAATTGTCTGAGACCATTGTTGACGATTCAGGTAAATATATTTTAAATTAGTCAACAAACGTAATAAAATTTGCTGATTGGTAGCAATATTGAGAAAATGTTCTTCTAATTTAACTGGCTGTTGATAAACTTGACTTAATCTTTCTTGACAGTCCTGTTTAAATAAGATTTCACCACCGTGAAAGGGATCGACAAAAATTTCCACTTCCTCGAAATCGGGACGGATAATAAAATGACCCGGCATACCAATTCCTACCATGGGAAAATCGATCTGTTTGGCAATCTCTAAATAGATGATCGAGAGAGTGAGCGGAATACCTGTGCGGCGATCAATTACGTCATTTAAGTAGCTATTGCGGGGGTCATAGTATTCTTGGGTATTACCAGTAAATTGTAAATCTTCAAACAAATATTGATTGATAATCTTGACTATTTTTAAAGGATATAATCTATCGGGTAAACGTTTTTTTACCTCCTCAGCCATTAAATTTATTCTATTTAAATAGTGATCAATATTGAGGCGCGGATATTCAAAATTGGCTATTTGTAGGGCTGCCCGAGCTAGATTTATCTCAGGGTCAGGATGTTGAATTGTTTGGATGAAGGCTTGGTATAAGAGTGCAAGGGTCATTAGCAAAGAGTATTAATCAGATTATCAACTATTTTAACCGATCCTTCCGATTTTATCGCTTCTCTTTTCCGATCACCATTAAATATTCAGCGATTTAGATAAGCTTTGCTGGGAAGAGTAGCGAGAAATCTTGTCAATGTCTAGATTAACCACGGCTTTTTCTAAAGGGAGCGTGCGACAATTTTTATTTTGAGACTGCACTTGATAAACTAATTGATTTGTCCAATCTAAAGCAGTTAACCAACCACTTTGAGGATGATAAACCCCAGTTTCAATGTCTAGCCAACCGCTGCCGCGAGCTAGTTGTCCCGGTTTGACATCGGGAAAGGTAAAGGTTAAAGTATGACCTGTGATAATTAGTTTATCCTTGAAATAGGGTTGGGTCATGGTATGAAATTCATTTCTAATCCAACAAAACTGCTCGTTTGTTTGCTGTTCAAGGGGATATTCTGGGTGTACTCCCGCATGAACTAACCAAATATCTCCTAGGTCTAAATAAGCGGGTAGGGATTGGAACCAATTGATATGCTCGGCGGGTATATTGTTATTATAACTTAGTAGTGTCGCCGCCCCACCACTCTCGATCCAGCCGTTGAACCATCTTTCAGGAACTTCTTTTCCCGTCAGAGCTTTTAAGAGCATATATTCATGATTTCCTAGAAGACATTGGTAGTTATTTTTGATGACAAAATCCACCACTTCCAAGCTCTGCTGTCCTCGATCGATTAAATCTCCCAGAAAATAAACCTCATCCTCACTATCAGGAGCAACTCGGTTTAATAGTCGCAAAAGTGTCTGAAAACTGCCATGCACATCTCCGATAATAATACGACGCGGTTCTTGAGTCTGTTTCCCTATTTTTCTAAACAACACACACCCCTCTCTAATCGCTGACTATACTGACATTGCTACTCTTTTATTGCTAAAAAAGGAGTTTTTATAAGGTCTTAATTTTATTATAGGACAAAGCTTTCCCTCTGACAGTCACTGGTTTTGGGGAACGCCGGAACTGCGGCAGAAAGGGGATGTGATTGTTTTGTAAAGTATTTTTGCAATCTCTGGACAGGGAGCGGTCAGGTTATGGTATCATTTTTTTATGATGATTTTTATACAATCGGATGTGGGCAGTCAAATAAAAACGCAAAGATTCCGATTATATAAAAAAGTATCTCAAAAAAATGCACACTTGTCAAGCATGATCAAAAAAAAAGTTTTTTTTTGAGATTATAATCAAAAAAAATTAGTTTTCTGCTTCTATGATAACCCTAATTAACGCTAGAATTCCCGCCCATCACGATCGACAACAAATAGAGATAAATGCTGCGGGAAAGATTGAGAGGATAAGGGAGATGGGGGGAAGGATAAGAGGGGAAAAGATTATCGATATGGAAGGGGATTGGCTATCGTTAGGAGGAGTAGATTTACAGATCAACGGAGGATTAGGATTAGCATTTCCTGACTTAGAAATAACAGATCTAGAAAAATTAGATAAGATTAGCGATTATCTGGGGAATCAAGGAATTGATGGTTATCTTCCCACCCTAGTCACCACGTCTGTGGAGAAATTTCAAAAATCCCTCTCAGTAATTGCCAAATATATCGAGAAACAGAAACAGGAAAATCGAGCGAGCGCGCAGGTTTTAGGAGTACATTTAGAGGGTCCATTTTTAAACTATGAAAAAAGGGGGGCGCATCCGGCCCAATATCTTTTAAACCCAAGTATAGAAACAGTAGATAAAATCTTTGGGGACTACTTATCGATCGTAAAAATTATCACCCTAGCCCCAGAATTAGATAGTAGCGGTACGGTGATTAAATACCTAAGCGATCGAGGAATTACCGTCAGTTTAGGACATTCGCAAGCGAGTCAAGAAATAGCCAAAAAAGCCTTTTTACAGGGGGCAAAAATGGTTACTCATGCCTTTAATGCCATGCCTCCTTTACACCATCGTCAACCGGGTTTATTAGGGGAAGCAATTATCAATCGTGATGTCTATTGTGGGTTAATTGCCGATGGTCAACACATCCATGCAACCATGATAGAATTATTACTAAAAGCCAGTAATTATCATCGAGGAATTTTCTTAGTTAGTGATGCTTTAGCACCGATCGGTTTAGGGGATGGTGTCTATCCTTGGGACGAGAGAGAAATTGAAGTTAAACAGGGAACAGCAAGACTTTTTGACGGTACTTTAGCGGGAACAACCTTACCCTTATTACAAGGAGTAGCCAATTTAGTTAACTGGGGAATATGTGATTTAGAAACAGCAATTCTTCTAGGGACAGAATCCCCCAGAAAAGCGATCGGATTAGCGGGTTTATCGGTGGGACAACCTGCCAACTTTTTGCGTTGGCAATCGGCATCAAATTGGGAAAGATTGGATTTCCGCCAGCATTTTGACCTCTAACTGTTGAATGAGGGTATCGAGATCAACTTCGAGGCGATTAAAACATTCAGGAGGGGAAAGATCGGGTTGAAAATAAATCAATTTTACCTGACCATCACCGATAGCGACTATAGCCACTTCTTCCCTGGGATTATAGCGATAAATAATCCCAAGCATCTCTTGAATTTTGCGATTAACCTGGCGATTTAATTTCTCTAGAGCTTCCTTAGAACAACAGACAAAATGGGGCTGGGGTTTAAGATCGATGCCCAGGGTTTCTTGGGCATCTTCTCCCCATTCCGAGAGTAAACCCCACATTAAACCGGCTAATTCCTGTTGATTTTCCTGCACGAATTGATCTAATTGATAGCGCCATTGATTAGCGGGATCATCGGGGATTGGTTGTTCAAATCTCATCATTAGCCTCTTTTCAGTTATCAGTTATCAGTTATCAGTTATCAGTTATCAGTTATCAGTTATCAGTTATCACTGATCAGTTATCAGTTATCAGTTATCAGTTATCAGTTATCACTGATCAGTTATCAGTTATCAGTCCTTGATAAGGGGGGGAAGCTGACAATTTTTAACACCTACCTACTTATCGAAAAAATCGGGACTAAAACCTCACCTTAAGGCGAAAAGTTTTGGGAGCGGGGCATAAATCCCCGTTACAAAAACGGCCTCCTGCCCCTGCCGACCGCCTTCGTTAACGACGGTACTCATCACCGCAATCACCGATTAACTGCAATAAATCCTGGGATTTTTGCAAGACATGATCAATTTTTTGATAGTCTTGGGGGGATAATTGAAAATCGAAAATACGGGCATTTTCTTGGATATGTTCAGCAACACCCAAACGTACCCCAATAATTGCTCCAGCTACGGCTTTTTGTTCGAGAACGTAACGCACTGCCACATTAGGAATGGTGACATGATAGGAATCAGCGATCGCTTTAAGAACGGTTAATAATTCTTGGAATAATTGCCAGTTTCCCCAAGCATTGATCATGTTTTTATATTTCCGTAAACTAGCGGTATTGAGACTCATGGGATTGGGTTCAGGATGACCGAGATATTTTGCCCCTAATAAGCCTCCTGCTAGAGTACCATAGGCGAGTAGATGGATGTTATGTTCTTGGCAAAATTGTGCCATTTTGACGAGAGGACGACGATCGATCAGGGAAAACTGGACTTGATTGGAGACTATTTTAATCCCGGCGCTGAGAATAATTTTTAAATGTTCCGTGTCGAAATTAGTCAAGGCCAGGTGTTTAATTTTGCCTTCCTGTTGTAATTCTCCTAAAAAATATAAGGCATCTAGATAATTTTTATCGCGATAATCCCACCAGTGAAACTGCAATAAATCGAGACTATCCACATCCATACGACGTAGGGAAATAGCGATATTTTTTTCGACTATTTCCTTAGTCATTTTACCCGGACGGGGAACCCATTTAGTGAAAGCTTGCAGATTATTTAAAGCATCAATGCCCCTTTGGGCGACTAATTGACGACGAAATTCACCGATAAAATCTTCGGCTGGACCGTAATGATCGGCCAGATCCCAAGTGGTGAAACCGGCATCTAGATAGGAAAACATACTAGGGATCGCTTTTTGGGGTGCGATCGAACCATGGGACCCTGAAACTTGCCACATTCCGTTCAAAATACGACAAATTTCCAGATCGGGGGTAAACTGTAAGCGACGAGATTCGGACATGGGGACTTTTCAGTGATCAGTAAACAGTAAACAGTAATCAGTGAAAAGACAGCAGAAAACTGCCATTGAATACTGCTCACTTAATATTCTATTCTCCTACTGACCACTGATCACCGATTACTGATTCAAGACAGATCGATCGTCCCTGTCCAGAAAAAAGCGGTAAAGGGGAAGACTTTCGGAAAAATCTCCCCCTTTTTGGGTTTTTGCTGCTCAATTTTTGCCTGCTTAATATTCCACTTCCAATCGCGCTGCGGTGACAGCATCAAAAGCGAAAGCGAGAACTATAGGCATAGGACAAGCGAGGATGACACAGAGAATTAAAGCTGTTACAGTCAATCCGATCGCCACTCCTAACCAAAGTTTTTCGGCAGGAGATAGACCTTTTTGGCGCTTAATTTTTTGTAACACTTTGGTGGGAATTGGTTCTGGCATCACGGCATTGGGAGGGAATGCCCAATAATTACTGTAGCGTTCGAGAAATAGCTCTGTCCAGCCGTTTTCTTGACACCATTCTTGAATCCATTGTTCGTGAAAGTGTTTCATTGCTTCCCTGTTAACTTTTTCCAGTGATTACTATAAACATCTCCTGATGTGAACTTCATCCTAGCAAAGCTATCTTAAGCGTCGATCGGATTCAATAAAACTTAATATATCTGGGGATTGGGTGTAAGGGAATAGGGAAATAATTGTTAAAAAATTTCGGTTCTTGACTCGCTACAGATTCCTTGTAATTTTTGGTCCCAAATATCGAGGGGAAGGGTATCGAGATAGGCAAAGTCAAAGACAATCCCGATCGAGGGGATAGCTTGCCATTCGGGGGAATTTAAGAGACGATCAAAATAACCTCCCCCGTAACCTAAGCGATAACCTTGGCGATCGCAAGCGACGGCGGGAATTAACAGTAAGTCCACTTCGGCAGGTAAAATGAGAGGAGCGATCGCTGTTGGTTCATAGATGCCATAACGATTTAATTCTAGGGGATCGTCGGCAGTCCAACAGTGCCAAGTCAGGCTATCTCCGTCACAACGGGAAAAACCCCAGCGATGGTGCTGGCAAAATAAGGAACTTAAATCCGGCTCTTGACGATGACTGAAGTAAGCGAGAATGGTTTTAGCGTGCTGAAATAAAGGTAAAGATTGTAAATTTTTGCAAAGTTGCTGACTATTTTCTTGCCAAATATGCTTAGGAAGCGCTCGTCTTTGGGCAATTAGTTGTTTGCGTAATTGGGCTTTTTTGGTAGCAGAATCCATAAAATAAAGATAAATATTTCTGTAGTCACAAGATGCTAAATCTATTTAACTCGCTTTTTGGGCGTTATAACGAAAATATCAAGGCCAATGTGGAAATTTACACTTGGGCAACTTGTCCCTATTGTATTCGGGCCAAATGGTTGCTCGGTTGGAAAGGAGTAAAATACACCGAATACAAAATTGATGGGGATGAAAGCGCTCGTCAAGCCATGGCCGAACGGTCCAACGGTAAACGCAGTGTACCACAGATTTTTATTAACAATGAACATATCGGTGGTTGTGATGATTTGTATGCTTTGGATGGTCAGAAAAAATTAGATAATTTACTGGCTAAATGTGGGACTATCTAAAGTCTATTGACGAAAAAGCCTATGAGAAACATCGGCAATGGATGCAGTTAGCTTTAAATTTAGCGGCAACTGCGGGGGACCGGGGTGATGTACCTGTGGGAGCGGTTATCGTGGATAAACAGGGCAATTTAATCGCTAAAGGGGCTAATTGCAAGGAAAAACACCGTGATCCCACCGCTCACGCCGAAATTCTGGCGATTCGTGTCGCTAGTCAAGTGTTAGGCAATTGGCACTTAAATGATTGTACCCTCTACGTCACCCTCGAACCCTGTCCCATGTGTGCCGGGGCAATTATTCAGGCTAGATTAGGATTATTAGTGTACGGTGCTGACGATCCGAAAACAGGAGTTATCCGCACTGTGGCTAATTTTATTGATAGTCCTTTTTCTAACCATCGTTTACCAGTAATTGCGGGAATTTTAGCCAAGGAATCGGGGGAATTATTACAAACATGGTTTGAGAAAAAAAGATGAGAGACATTCCTCGAATTACTGACAGAATTGCTGTCAGTAATTCCCCGACAATTACTTTCCTACCATATCACCGTTCCCTGCGGTTGAGACGTGGGGCAACCTCGTAATTTAGGCAAGAGTGTGACTGTTGAACTGTTGAATAAGGTTAATTAAGTTGATTGAAAACACTTGAGTCAAAAATGAATGACAGTCTGTTTAAGTTTATGATAACATTACTTTATCGGTCAGTTGACATAGATACACCATCTAAAGATACCGTAAATATACGGTAGATAACGATCAACACACTGTCGTAGTCTAAAATTATGAATCCAGTGAGTTTCTCAACTTGTATTTTATGATATATACTCTAAATATAGCGCACCTACATGAAATGTAAACCCCCTCCGTTTGGCGTCTTGCGATACCTGACTTCTAGAGCCTAGCCGTTCACAAATCAACTAGGCGCACTATATATATTTTTTTATGTTAGGATAACTCACAAATGTATGGTATAAAATAAGATTTATCTGTGTGCTGTAAATTAGAGTGTTTTTACAATATTTAATGGAAGCAAAAAAACAATAAATTCACTATGCAACTTACTAACTTTATCTCTAATAAGTCGGATCGATCACAAGCTAAAAAATGGCTCAAAACCCGTACATTAGCCTGTTCCTATGCTGGATTATCAGGGAAAAAATCGCTTTGGGATCTAGCTGACTTAGCTTGTAAAGTTGAAACTGAATGGGGAAATCATCCCAATTACCATTTTAAAGCACTGTCTGATGCTTGTGGTATTTCTGAGTCACGATTACAGTTATTAGCGAGAACAGCTAAATTTTATCCCCCAAAAGAACGTTTTCATCAGCTTAGTGTAAGCCATCATATAGAAGCAATGCGAAAAGCTCCTACTGAGGCTCACTACTGGCTCAATCAAGCATTAGAAAAGAAATGGAATAGTACAGATATACGTTTAGCTATTACAGGTAATGGTGATCCTCAAAAATTTTCGTGGTTGAGATGTGGAACATTTTGGTACTTTTCTCATTGCGATCCTCGATTTGGAATTAAATACCCTGGGCGTATTCCGGGGCAAATAGCAGCTAATTTAATTCATTATTTTACTGAACCTGATGATCTTGTGGTAGATTTAATGGCCGGAGGTGGTTCAACTTTAGACGCTGCTCAATTCTTAGATAGACGATGTTTAGCTTATGATTTAGCGTCTGTTCGTTCTGATATTTTAATTAATGATGCTCTTTTAGGTGTTCCAGAAGAAGCTCATGGAGCGAAATTAATTTTTTTGGATCCTCCCTATGGTGCGATTGCCAAAAATTTATACAGTAAACATCCTCACTGTTTATCTCAAATGAATGAAACGGAGTTTATTAACGCTTTAGTTACGATTGGTGATCACTGTCGGCAAGCACTATCACCTGATGGTTATTTGTCCATTTTGATCCAGAATGTTTATGATTGGGAAAATCACACAATCTTTAAGGTTGTTTCTAGTTTTCTTGATAATAATTGGAATTTAGTGAGTCGAATTCAGGCTCCTATTTCTAATCAACAAATTTCATCTAGTGTAATGAAATGGGCGAGAGAAAACCGTAAAATGGTTAATACAGATCGCGATCTTTTAGTTTTTCAAATGAATAAATTAGTTTAGAGGTTATGTTTTATGAATAATCACGGCTTTAACGGTGAATCACTTTACGTTCTCCCTGACTCCGAGAAAGGTGACAAGAGCCTTAAAATTTGTATTGATTTTGATGCTACTTCTCCACAACCAAAGTTTAAACGCAATGATTACGTTTTAATTTCTCAATCAGAACAACATCAGTGGGTTGGACAAATTGCTGATGTTGAGAGAATTATTTCTCCAATGGGACAATACTCAGACAATACTATTGAATATCTCCGAAGACAAGTTTTATCTCCTGATACAGTTCGTCCACTAAGAGTTGTTAGACTGTTTGAAATTCGGATAATTGGTCAATACTTCGACAATCAACTAGATGTACCATTAAATAACATTTTGCCTGGAGCAATAGTAAGCAAATTAGATGAGGAGCGAATTCGCAATTTAATTAAGATTCCTCGGTTAAAAACCTATCAAGATAATTCTCAAAATGTTGTCGGGATTATTCAAAATGCTGAAAATATACCATTAACAATAGATTCCCTAATCATTAGAGATCATATTGGAGTAGGAGGTGCATCGGGACAAGGAAAGTCAAATTTGAATGAAAATTTAGTCGCAATCGCACAAAAAGAAGGATGCTGCGTAATTCAGCATGACGCTAAACCAGATTTTCGCTATATTGAAAAAGCAAATACAGACTCTCATCCTGCTATACAAACAAATTGGGAAATATATCAAAAATACGGGCTAAAGGCTGAAGGTGCAAGAGAAGTATTTAGAATTGCGATCGCCAATCATCTTCCTTCTGATGATGTACGAGTAGATATGATTTTAGGTTTTAATGCTTCTGATTTGAATCCCGAACTTTTAGCCCAACTATTATGTCCCGGCACTGATACAGCTTCTATCAATGCTCAGGATAATTTAGTTAAAGCAATCTATGGTTTAAAGAAAAAAGAATATAAACTTGATGACATAACTTCAGAAATTGAACGACGAAGGGCAGACGATGAAACCGCTCAAAGAAATTATCAATCTGCTGACTTAATACACCCTATGACTGTTGAATCTATTCTCAGAAAAATTAAGAGCAATAAAAAGAGATTAGACTGGTTAGATACTGTTGGTCTATCTGTGAGTAGAAAAGAACCTCAAAAAAGCAAGCATTTAGCTAGTAGCACTCAACACCAAACAATACAAACCTTTATTGCTAAAGATATTTTTAAAGAAGGAAGAATTGTTGTTATTGACTATGGAGATATTTCTCAAGATGATGAGAACTCTTATGCAATTATCTTAGAATATATTTTGCGACAAGCTCATCATCATGTTTTAACCTCTGATCTAAACATTGTGGAAATGATTGATGAGGCTCATCGTGTTTTTAATAATACATCTCGTCGAGCTAGTGCATTAATTAAATCTTTTACAAAGTTTGCTCGTGAAGGTCGTGTAAAAGGTCATTGGATGATTGTTAGCACTCAATTATTTAGTGATATTGATTCAGAAGTCAGAGAAAACTTAAATACAAGATTTGTTTTAAGGCAAAACACAAGAGATGCGGCTAAGATTGCAACAGAAAATATGGGGGTTGACTTTATTGATTCAGTGTTAAGTCTTGGTAAGGGTAAATGTTTAGTCAAAACCAATGAATCTCAAGCTGTCCTTCAAGTAGCAATCGCTCCTAGTCCCTTTGAATTAATGAGAAATGATAACCGTGATGCAAAAGGATCTTACAAAAAACCTAAAGTTGTTAAGGAAAATCAACAGAATAAACCAACAAATAACACAACCAATGGAGCAAAGCAAACACCAACACAATTCCCAACTAAAGTCAACAGTACAGACATAACTAATCCCAATTCTCAAACAGAAGATGATATTCCCTTTTGAGTTAACTTAGCCAGACAACTATTCAATTCATAAATTACCTTAAGGAGAAAAAAATGAATTTCTCGGAAATGCTTGAAGATACAAAACAAGTTAGCTATGATGACTTTATCATAGACAGTGGTGGAATTGCTGATGATATTATTGAAATGTTTACAAACTCTTTAGCAATCGAAGTCAAGAAAGTGTATGAAAATGATATTCTAGAGTTACAAAATAAAAAAACCATTAGAGGAACTAATTTGGGACTTAGAAAACTTAATTTTGGGGACATATCTCAAGCATCTGAAGTTTTATCTGGTCAGGTTGCAGCAGTTGATGGAACATTTGCTTTACCTCGTCAAGACTATTCAACGGGATCGGCTCTCTGTGTAGCAATTGGTAGTGCTTCAATGACGAGAATCTTACAAGATAGTTTACACTATTGGTCTAGTAGCAAAGCCTTAAGAAATGCTCAGGATATTGATGATTTTTTAGACCTTATAGAAGAACATATTTATAAGCCGAATAATACTGCATTTATGCGTTATTTTGAGGCAGAACACGCTATCAAAATTGATGAGAATTTTATTTTCTTTGATGGGTTACTCTGTGACGAATGGTTAGCAAATACAAAAGAAGGTTCCGAAATATATAGACAACTTTTAGAGCATCCAACTAAAAAATATATAGGTGTGATTAAAAATTGTAAAAAAAATTTAATATTTTCACAATATGCTCGTGCTTGTCCATCTGGTTCAATTTTATTAATAGAAACCTTACATGATCATATAAGCAGACGTGAAACAGAAACTAGATTTTCACTTCAGTCTAGTAAGCAGCAAGTCCGCTACTTTTGGCAAGAACTTTCTCCTCGGATTATTAGAGGTGTTTTTAAACCATATAAACGAGCATTTGGCTTTGAAGTCTTAGAAGATCATCTAGATGATATGCTTCGCCTTTTAGCAGCAGATGCTCACATGAGTCAGGAAGGACATGAAATTCCTTATTTGTTGAATCTAGTCGATGGTGAAATTAGAAGAATGTTCAAACGCCACAAACTCTTAAGTGATATTGCACTCAAAATGAATCAAACCTCTGACTCTATTTATCAAGAAGAATGGGATGAACACGCATTTCGTCCACAGCAAGTGTAGAATTTATTATTCTAAATGCTTAATTGGTTGGTGAGTTAATTTTTTTAACTTCTCAGCTACTTCAACCCGATGACAACGATGATAATCCATTTCTGCACATAATAGCAAAACCGTTTTTGACTGAGCTTTTTTAGCAATATCTTGTAAAACTTGATCAACTTTTTCTGGTTCAGGGGAAACCCAATGACTTGTACCTGAAATATTTCCTAAAGTTTTTTCTGACAAATACTCTATTCCTTGTTGATGACAAAATTTTTCAAGTTGATCACCATACCATTTACGACTCCATGCGCGGGGTTTTTCTCGAACATCGATCAGAAAATCAACCTTAAATTCTTTAATATATGCTGAAAGACTATCATAGCTTGAACGATTGCCGTAGCCAAAGGTTAAAATCAATGATTGCTTTGTAGGTGGATTTTTCATGATTCTAAAATAACTCCATTTGATTGAACTTTACTAGGGGAGGATAAAACAAACCAATAATCATAAAAGACTTAGCATGATTTTTTAGATTTCCCACAATAAAATATAAATCTTTACTTTCAAGAAAATCATCTTCTAGTTTTTGTCTAACTTTTTCTAAGGCATACTGTTCAGCTTCTAGTCCTAACAATTGAGATCGATCACGGCACTTGCGATAAAGTTCCATAATTTCCCAATCACTAATTGAGTATTTATGCGGTACATTATCTTCATCCGTGAATTGATAAACAAATTGATAAGGAATTTTTTCTAAGTCTATATTAGGCTCAAACAAATCTAGTTGATTGAGGACAGCCTGTTGTTTTTGATTCCATTCTCTAGAAGTTTTCTTAGAAAAAAATCTTTCAATTGACTTGGGTTTAATAATCCCCAGGGATTTTCCCTGTGCTTGAATATCGGCGATAGATCTAAATTGTAAAGATAGAACTAGGGATTTTCTTTCTTGCCAATTATTAGTTGTATCTATTTTTCTAATAATTTGTAAGGAATTGTCATCAATTCTAAAGCTTTCTGGACGGTAATCTTGATCATTTCTTTTAATTTTAGCACTAACAATTGCCCACCGAGGGTAACGTTTATCAAAATCTAAATAACGATATCTGATGGGATAAATTCTAATCCACTGTAGCGGATTTTCCTCTTCACTTAACAATATTCCCGCCGTACAGACTGTCTCTTGATATTTAGTGCTAATAGATGGATAAGTTTTAGTGGCAATTAAAATTTTTCTCGTTTCCATAATATTTAGCCTGAATTATTACCTTTGACAAGCCGAAAGCTTGTATTTTCTTTAAAAACCCTTGTTTTGAAAAGATATTTTATCTGAAAAAATCGAATATATAAATTTTCTGATCAAAGCTTGAACGAATATTAACAAAAAACCTTTATACTTGTCAATACAATTTTCGGAGTATTTTTGATTGAAACCTACGGAGGCAATTCTCCCGTGATTATCGTGGGTAATTGTGCCGATGAACATCCCCCCCAAGTTAAGATCCGCACCCTCCAGAAAAAATATCCCAAAATTACCAAGCTAATCGCCACTTCCTGTAAAACCGGTGTAGGAATCGAGCAACTTGTGCAAGAAATCGCCTCCCAAATCGATGCTATTCCCCATATCAAAGATTTATTGCCTAATAGTTGGTTTCAGATCAAAACTCAACTAGAAGCAATGCAAGAGAGTTATGACTTTATTTCCTACGAAAAGTATCAGGAAATGTGTCAGAAAGCCGAGATTAAAGAGGCCAGCGCTCAAAAAAGTTTAGTGCAGTTTCTCCACGATCTCGGTATTGTCCTCAACTACCAAGATGATCTGCGACTGAATGAAACCAATGTCCTGAACCCGGAATGGGTAACTGACGGTGTTTACGATATTCTCAATAATCACGATTTGATGGTGCAAAAAAAGGGCATTCTCTCACTGCCAGATCTGCACAATATTCTCAAACAACCCCAACGTTATCCCGAAAATAAACGCCGATTTTTGATGGATTTGATGGGAAAATTTGAACTCTGTTTTCCCCTTGATGGTTACAGTCCCGATCGCTATCTAATCACCGATCTTCTACCCATCGATGAACCAGATGTGGATATCTACGAAAACGCACCTTTACACTTCCAGTACCGTTATGATATCCTGCCCGGTAGCATCATTTCCCGCTTTATCGTCCGCAATCACCAGATGATCTATAAAACCATGCGTTGGCGTAGTGGTGTGGTTCTGACAATGGATCTTAACAAAGCTTTGGTGCGTGCCGACGAGGAAGATAACTACATTAGCATAAAAGCCGAGGGTGAGCGTGCTAGTGCGCTTTTAGCTATTATTAAGACGGATTTTCAGAAAATTCACGCTACTATCCCTAATTTAGCCGTACAGGAAAAGTTAGTGATTCGAGAATTGCAAGGGGAAAAACCCACCGGGGTAGAAGTTCCCGTCGATTATCTCCATCTGATAGAACTCGATCGCCAAGGCAGCGTGGAAGCAACTCTCCCCGGTTTGCGCGGCAAATACAATATCCGCAATATCTTAGAAGGGGTGGAATCTAAGACAGAAAGAGAAGGATATCTCGACGAAAGGGAAGAACGTAGCCGCAAAAGCCGAGAAAATCGCCCTATAGTTCCCAAAACGCCAGAAAATCCCAATCTCCTGAAACCTAGTCTCGCTTTGTTGCTGGTTTTAGCTGTGGTTGCTTTTATCTTTGCGGTGCTTGCCAATACTGTGCCAGTGGTACAGTTTATTACCAGCGTTTTGGCAATTATTTTTATCTTTGCTTTGATTGTGATTGTGGGATTGCTCTGGACGGGTAAAATCAAGGAAACGACTCTCAATCAGTTTTTAGAGGGTTTTTGGCGATCCATCACGATTTTTAAAGGACAAGAACCAAAAACCAACAACGATGACACCTCCCAAGAAACCCCCGAATCGGAGCAGTAAAGATTTGCTTACCACAGAAAAGTAACTTAGGCAAAAAAGTTTACAAATATTTAATATTGTCTCTCTTTTTGTCAAATAAGGACATGAAATTCCTTATTTGTTGAATCTAGTCGATGGTGAAATTAGAAGAATGTTCAAACGCCACAAACTCTTAAGTGATATTGCACTCAAAATGAATCAAACATCTGACTCTATTTATCAAGAAGAATGGGATGAACGCGCATTTCGTCCACAGCAAGTGTAGAATTTATTATTCTAAATGCTTAATTGGTTGGCGAGTTAATTTTTTTAACTTCTCAGCCACTTCAACCCGATGACAACGATGATAAGTTCATAATTACCTCCTGTTCCTCTGTACTTGAATTATCCCTCAACTCTAAATTCTTGCACCAGAGCGTTTAAATCGAACCTCAAGAATTAAGAGGTCTTTGACATCGCTTGAGAACAAAAAAGAAAGGTTGGGGAGAGTTTTTAAAATCCATAATTCCCAGCACGGTATTATCATCTACTTTCCGAAAAGAGTCATTGATGGGCAAATAATCATAAATCATCGTGGCGCTGACTTTGCCCCGATATTCCATCATTCGCAGTCTAGCCTGACTTGTCTCTGTTTTCAGCAAGGAGTTGGTCAGCATCAGTAAAGGTTTCAGAGAATTATTTTTGAGTATCGGCAGCTTCAAAATCCAGTTCATGGCCGTGGGATTGGGTGCCACCTTAAAAATTTTTCCCTGACCATCTAAAAATAACAGGGGGTGGACATTCTCAGTATCGACAAATTCTTTACCATACCAATTAGATGCTTCTAATAAACCATCCATTGGGTGATTTGTCTGAAGTCCAGAACCTTGCCAACGACCGAGCATAAAGTCTAAACTCACGGGGTCGAGAGCGTCAAACAATTGTAAAGCTCTTTCTGTGGTTGTTTGACCAGCTTTAAGAATCGACTGGCCGCTTTCTAATTCTAATGTTTCCATTGTTTCACTCTTGTTGTGTCCTGACAATGATATTATAGCTTCTCAGCCACAGGGTGGGGGATTGCCACTTGGTTAAGATTACCAAACATCCGACATATCTTCAGTCAATGGGTCATCGTATCGCCTTAAAGTTTCCAGCCATTCACTCATTTCTTCCTTGATGGTTTCTTTAAGTTCTTGCAAATCATCTTTATCTATTAGGCCTTTTTCCAGTAAGAAAGTGTAGAACTTTTTCAGACTACCTGCATTAGCCTTGATGCTTGATTGACTGGCCCACAGGGCCTTTTTGATAAACCAATAACCCAAAAAGTCACTGACCATATCTACCCCGTCTTTGGCTTCTACGGCATCTTCATAGAGTAAATATTCGTTGATATAAAAATCTATATTTGAAACATGATTATTAATGGTTTTTTCGGACAGGCCTGATGATTCTAGCCAACTCTCAAAATCCGTTAGTAATTCATGATTGGCTTTTCTTATCTTTTGACAGTCAGCCTCGTATTTCTGGGAATCATCCATCTCAAATTTCTCTCCTCCAAATCGCTGCTCGATGGTCAATAGGGTAATGAATCAAGTGTTTTTTTCCAAGCGTCTAAAGCCGCCATTTCCTCCTCAGGGTCAACGTCGGCCAACCGCCTGAATCGCCTTTCTCTTTTCTGCTAAATAGCTCCAACGATGTTAGACTCAATTTGCTCAATGATAGCGGCCACATCTTCTTCTGTATCTCGAGGTTGGGTTAATTCCACATCCGTTGAGGAGAGGCACATTTGAGTCCAGTCTAAGTTTTCCACTTCACACTGGTCAATCACCGAACTAGGGATGTTTTTCAGGGTGATGCTATCCCATTCAATGCCGATGAGATTGCTCTGCCGCTCAATTGCCACAATGCCGATGAGATTGCTCTGCCGCTCAATTGTCACAATTCTTCCTTGCCAACCACCGATGTCAGTCCCAAAATCTGGGTCGAGTACACCCTGTTTGACGATGACCGAGTCGCCGACTTTGAAGTCAAACTCTGACTCGGAAAATTCTGGCGACAAAGTTGAGGCAACAGAGATATGATAGTCGTTTCCTAGCTCTTTTAACTCAAAATCCACAATCATTCGTCTGTTTTCCGAGAAATAACGGTTTTTCCTGGCGATTAGCTCCTCGATTAGCCCTTGAATCTCCGCCTTGAGCTTTTCATCTCCGTTAAGAAGGTCTTTGTTAAAAACTCGGTCTATCATCCCTTGCCGCTTTGATTCGGGGGACAAAGCCAGATTCCAAGCGATTGTCCCTAGGGTCAGCAATCTTCGCATGGATTCCTTCGTTTCAGTGGATTCCCGGTAAGGCTCGACAAAATCCTCCAGAACTTCCGACATTTTGACTTCCCCAGAAGGAGAGACGACAATTTCCTTGAAAGGCAAGGACTTTTCTCTTAATTTCTTCTCAAAGCTTTTCAAGAGGTTCTGGGAGCCTTGGGACATTTTCTGCAGCCTGAGCAGTTCACTAAATGCCTTCGATTTTTTAGCCATGATTGAGCCGGAAAATATGTTTTATTAATCCTGTTGGGTTACTGAACAACATTGGAATAGGGAAATTGTAACTGCTGTCAGAGAGCGATTGCGCTCTCATTATTAAATCTTAAAGTTCTAGACTGAGTTGTAAGCTGTTGACTACTATCCGATACTTTTTTGTTAACATAGATTAGCAATGCACTTTCAGAGATTCTCTTAAAACAGGGGATATCTCCTTCTCAAATCCCCCGCGGGGGAAAAATATGTCTCAAAAGCCGATTTATCTAGATTGCCACGCCACGACACCGCTAGAGCCGCAAGTTCTGGCGGCGATGTTACCCTATTTTACCGAACACTTTGGTAATGCCAGTAGTATTAATCATGTCTATGGTTGGACAGCCGAGGCTGCGGTTAAACAGGCAAGAGAAACAATCGCCGCTGCTATTAATAGTAGTCCCGAAGAAATTATTTTTACCAGTGGGGCAACAGAGGCCAATAACCTAGCTATCAAAGGGGTTGCCGAAGCTTATTTCGCCAAGGGACGGCACATAGTTACGGTGGTGACAGAACATCGCGCCGTTTTAGATCCCTGTCATTATCTGGAAAAATTGGGTTTTGAGGTGACAATTTTACCCGTCGGTACTGATGGTCTAATTGACTTGGAATTACTAGAAAAATCTTTGCGTCCTGACACGATTTTGCTGTCAATTATGGCGGCTAATAACGAGATTGGGGTGATTCAACCTTTAGCGGCAATTGGGGCGATTTGTCGCCAGTATCAGGTACTTTTTCATACGGATGCGGCCCAAGCAATCGGGAAAATTCCCCTAGATGTGGAGGAAATGAATATAGATCTGATGTCCTTAACTGCCCACAAAGTCCACGGACCGAAGGGAATCGGTGCGCTGTACGTCCGGCGCCGGAACCCCAGAGTTCGTCTCGCCGCTCAAATTCAAGGGGGAGGCCAGGAAAAAGGACTGCGATCGGGTACAATATTTACACCGCAAATTGTCGGTTTTGCCAAGGCGGTAGAATTGGGCATCAAAGCGATCGAAGAAGATACCAGCTACTTAAATCGGTTAAAAGCCCGTTTATGGGAGATTATCAGTCAATTAGACAGAATTTATCTCAATGGTCATCCTAGCCAAAGATTAGCCGGAAATTTAAATATTAGTATTGAAGGGGTGGACGGTGCGGCGTTATTGTTAGGATTACAGCCAATAGTGGCGCTTTCCTCCGGTTCTGCCTGTTCTTCTAGCCATACCGCCCCCTCTCACGTTTTAACTGCCTTGGGTCGCCCCGAATCTCTCGCTTATGCCTCCCTGCGCTTCGGGTTGAGTCGTTTTAATACTTTAGAAGAAATTGAACTGGTGGGGGAACAGGTGGTTTTAACGGTTAATTCCCTCCGCAAAGCCAAAAATTTTTGACGTTTCGGCACATATCCACAAGTTAGTTTCGGTCTAGGTTTAAAAAATCCCGAAAAAGGTTTCTATGATTGCTTTTGACTGATTGCCGTCCCAGTTAATAACATTGATGCTTGGTTTTCACTCCAGTGAATCATCCAATTCGGTTGTAATCCCAAAACAATAATAAATAAAGCCAAAGCAATTTCGGGAAATCTTTCGGGCCAGGTACTGCGAGGAATGCGCGATAATTCAGGGGTTAAACGACCAAAGAAAACCCGATTAATCATCAGGAGAAAATATACTGCGGTTAAACCACTAGCGACCAAACATAGGAGGGTTTGTATCGGAAAAATCGGGAAACTGCCACGAAAGACTAAAAATTCGGCGATAAATCCCACCATTCCGGGGATGCCGGCGCTGGCCATAGCCGCTAAAATCATTAACATTCCCGTGATTGGTAAACCTCTTTCTGGATTTAATAAACCGCGTAGATAATCCACATCCCGGCTGCCGGTTTTTTTATAGACTACTCCCACCAACAAAAATAACAAAGCGGAAATTAAACCGTGACTAATCATCTGCAAAATCGCCGCAGTGATGCTTAATCTGGTGGTGGCCGCCGCCGCTAGTAAAATATAGGCCATGTGGGAAATGGAAGAATAGGCCACTACTTTTTTCATATCCTTTTGGGCAATAGCGCAACTGGCCCCGTAGAGGGCGCTGATAGCTGCTATCGTTGCTAACCAAGGGGCGATAGTCACCCAAGCGTCGAGAAATAAACCGACTCCAAAGCGCAGCAGTCCATAGGTTCCTAATTTGAGTAATATTCCCGCTAAAAGCACAGAAACGGGGGTAGATGCTTCGACGTGGGCATCCGGTAGCCAAGTATGAAAGGGAAAAATCGGGATTTTGATGGCTAATCCGATGAGAAGGGGGATGAGGAGCAGTAATTGGGTGTTAACGGGTAAATTGTTCGATAAAAGGGGATTATAGGCGAAATTATTAGCACCGGTTAGCCAAACTAAGCCGAGAAAAGAGATTAGCACTAAAAAGCCTGAAATTGCCGTGTATAATAAAAATTTCATGCCTGCGTAGCCGCGTCTTTGACCCCCCCAAATGGCAATGAGAAAGTAAAGCGGGACGATTTCTAATTCGTAAAATAGGAAAAATAGTAGTAAATCCTGCGCTAGAAAGGCCCCCGCTACTCCCGCATTGAGTAACAGGAGTAGGGAATAGTAAAATCTCGGTCGGTTAACCTCTGTACCACTAGCATAAAGAGCAATTATTGTCAAGAGGCTGTTAAGAAAAAGTAATGAAAATGATAATCCATCGACACCGAGGGCATAATTGAAACCGAGGAAATTAATCCAAGGCAGGTTAACCGTGAACTGCATTTGCGGGTTACTAGGGTCAAATTGCCAGCCAAGGAGAATATTAAGCAGTAAGAGAACGACAGAAAGAGTTAGAGCTAATCCTCGCACTTTTTTCGCCTCTAGAGGCGTGTAGGCAATCAGTATCGCCCCTATAATCGGTAGCCAAATAAAAGCGTTGAGCATTCTTTACTTTAATGGGGATGATAAACCTTCCCATTATTGCCTGAGCGGTCAATCTTTAGCAAGATAGCTATCAACTTTTAAGTAGGGAGGCACAATCATTTGTAGGATGGGTTAGCGGTAGCGTAACCCATCGGGGCGTTGGGTTTCATGCTTCAACCCAACCTACGTTCATCTTATATTTAATTCCACCCACCTACTTAACATTCATTTTTGAAATAACTATCTCTGGTTTTTCTCGTTTCTGTGTCGAGGGGAGAAAAATAGGGATAATTTTCCAGAAATATAGTCTTCAAAACCTCGCCTAGTAAAACTCCTACGAATGATAAGCACTGATTATCACACAAATTCGAGAAAAGCCATATTTCTAATCATTAGGTTTGTTCTTAATATTTATTAAGTTTTAGTTAATTATATTAAGTTTCAGTTAATTATATTAAGTTTCAGTTAATTATATTAAGTTTCAGTTAATTATATTACGTTTCAGTTAATGCCGAGAAAATATGCTAAATTGATCGTCAAGGGCAAAGAGGGGTGCGAAGCCAATCGTCTCTTACCCTTCTCAGAAACAGGAAAACTAGGCAACTGATACTAATTTTTAACAGTCGTAAATAACATCTGAAAATTCCGCTCTCAGAAAGAAATTACGCTTTGGAATGATCAACTAAGTCTGTCATTACTTTACCTTTGAAAAATGATATGAGGCTAACTCAGCCCAATAACGTGGTTGAAGCCTCCATTTTTCCGTTGCCTCCTCGCTTACAATTAATAACCTATCAACATACTATACTTTGACTTACCATGCTAAGAACAAGCAGTTACACGATCTATGTTGACTTACCTAGCAGTACCGACGAAATGCTGCTTGTGCATGGTTACACGGGAGCTTATAACAAAGTTTCTCGACGGGTTGCCACCTATTTGCGTTCCCTAGAAGTGAAAGCACCACCTAAACCTTTATACGGAGATTGGACTCCTGAACCGGCTATTAATGGGGAAATCACACCTCCCGCTGAAGCAACAATTGAGTTGCTGAAAAAGCGGGGATACTTGACGAAAATGACACCAGAGGAAGAGGAGGCATTCTTTGTGAAGTTGGCAACCAAGCTGCACCATTTCCAGAAACGCTTGATGCCGAGTTATGTTTTAATGCCTACCTATAGTTGTAATCTGCGCTGTCCTTATTGTTTTCAAGATCACATGAGGACAGATCCAGCCTACAAGCATTTATTAACAAGAATGTCCCCGGAGGTAGTGGATAGAATTTTTGCCGCTATGCCTGCCATTGAAGCGGCTCACGGTGTATCAGAAGATGCTGACTTACCTCGCAATATTACCCTTTTTGGTGGCGAGCCTTTATTGGCAGAAAACCGCTCAACGATTGAATATATCCTTGAACGCGCCTTCGCTTCAGGTAAGGCAAATTTCTCGGCAATTACCAATGGAACAGAGTTAGAAGCTTATCAAGATTTACTGGCTCCAGGGAAAATTTCTTGGCTACAAATCACTTTAGATGGCGTTCCCCACGAACATGATAAGCGCCGAATTTATGCGGACGGTAAAGGTTCTTACGAGAAAATTGCCCAGAATATTACCCGGGCATTAGATTTGGGAGTCCGGGTGGCGGTGCGAATGAATATTGACAGGAACAATGTTAATAAACTGCCCGATTTGGCTGATGAAATTGTTGCTAGAGGCTGGAATAAATACAAAGGATTTCAGGCTTATACTGCCGTAGTTACTGCGTCTAATGCTAAAACTGAGGTCAAAACCACCTTAAATTCTTGGGAATTAGATTTACAACTAAACTCCCTACGGCAAGAACATCCTAATATGCGGGTAATTGAGCGACCGGATGATGGATTGATGGCGGGGGTCAGAGAGATTTTTTCAGAGAATAGAGAGCCGATAAATTCCTTTAAAGCCAGTTTCTGTGGTGCCCATAACAAAATGTACGTTTTCGATCCTTTTGGGGATATTTATGCTTGTTGGGAGAAAACGGGAGATCCGAAAATTCGCATTGGTTACATAACAGAAGACAGTCAAGTTATCTTAAATGAAGAATTAAATCAAACCTGGCGAAATCGCACGATTGTTTCTAACCCAGTTTGTCGCAAGTGTCGCTATTCTTTTTCTTGCGGAGGTGGGTGTGCTGCTGTCGCCATGAGTAATAAGGGCAAATTCTATACCAATTATTGTGATGGTTTTGCCCATCGCTTTCGAGCCAGTGTAGCTGAAGCATATTTGGATTATGTGGCTGGTACGGAAGTAGAAGAAAGACAGGAGCTTTTGTGTCCTGTATAAACGGTCTTTATCTGTCAAGCTGTGCCTGGGGAGAGTTATCTTTCTCAACCCAATTGTTCAAGGGAACTTAATCCAACTAAAAGGAGAATACCATCATGGATGAAGAAACTAAAAAGATTCAACCTGAAATCGAGAACTTGAATCTTGATGAAATTGATGTTGAAGAACTGGAAAAGCGTCTTGAGTTAGCGGTGGCAACTGCAGCTGGCTGGGGATGTACTGGCAAGAACGATTGTCAGCTTACTTCTTGTACTGTTAATGTGCCTGTTGGTGGAGGGGGAGGGGGAAGCATCCCAGATACTAATACCGCTTTACAGTTTGGTGGAGGGGGAGGGGGAGGCATCCTTCTTAACGATAATGTTGTTGCCTATTGACAGTGATTGACCTCATTGATTTCTTGTTTTTTACAATAGTCTATTAAGCCAGCTTTGAAAAGCACAAAAAAGGCACTTTTGGCAGATAGAGTCATTGCGCTTAATAGGCTATTCTTTCTCTCAAGTCATGTCATTTAAGGAATTTAATATATGATTAAACAAGATTGGCTTTCAATAATTAATCCAGAAAATGAAGAGATAGCAAAACATCGATCTCAGTTACGAGATCTGTGGACAAATCAACTTATACTTAAAGACTTAGAAGACAATCTCAATCTGCAAACAATTTGCGATTATTTCATATATCTTTTCAGAGAAGCCTTCTCTTCGGATTCTTTGCCGGCTGATGAGATGAGAATATTAGCTCTAGCTGGGCAGATTTTTGCCAGTTCCCTTGTCCTGTCTGACAAATTAATAGATCGGCAATATATTGAATTGAACGTCGCTAGTTTACTAGGGATTCAGGCAAAACAATTTGAGTCCTATCATCTACTCTATCAAATATTTCCACCTAATACAACTTTCTGGCAAAGGTTTCGAGGTTATTTATCTCAATACACTGAAGCTTGCCTTGAGGAAAATGATTTTATTTCAGGAAAACGTCCTTGGAGTGAATATACAGAATTTACCGCCATTCAAAGTATTAAGGATAGAACTGGAGTGGCTAAAACTGCGATCGCTGGCTTAGTAGAATTGGCTCAGGAGGACAAATATTTAAATCAACTAGAGGAATCAATTAGTGATTTTTATGTGGCGAACCAAATGCTTGACGATCTTCTAGACTGGAAAGAAGATTTACAAACTGGAATTCCCTCTTTATTGCTGTCTCGCCTAATAGATAAATCACCGCACCAATACAGCCAGGAAGAATTAGAAGAATTACGAAAAAAATTAAATCATAAAATTTATTATCAAGGACACGCTAATTATGTCTTAGAACTTACCCTAAAATATCTCGATCAGGCAGAAATATTAAAAGAAGAATTGCCAGAACTACTCTGGTGGAATGTGACCTCAAAACTACGTCACCAATGTCAGACATTAATTGAAGATATAGCTGGCATCGTCCAGAAAAACCTAGAACGTGCCCAAAAACAGCCTAAATTCACTTTAACCCTGCCTCCGGCTGCAAGTGAATGGCAACAACTGTCATGGGATGGCTTGAATTTTATTATCAAACAATGGCAGTTAGGCTTTGGGGAAGCTAGACACATCATGGTATTTCCCCAGGAGCAAGGATTTAGTTCTTCTCAAGAATACCAGTATGGAGATGTGTTTCAAAGAGCATTAATTGCTGATGCTTTATGTGATGTCGATGAACAGTTAGGGGGATTACTACAGCCGTTACTAAAAGAAGAAGTAAACTATCTCCTGAACTGTCAGCGAACAACAGGAATTGGGGGGTGGAGTTATTTTCCTGATTTGCCAGAATTGTCACCCGATGCCGATGATTTAGCACAGATAATGCAGGTTTTGTTGCGTTTGGATCATACCGCAGAACTTGTAAAATTCTGCGAAACTCCTTTGAAATTTCTTTTAGAAGATTGTGCTTATCCTGATGGTAGTTTTGAAACCTGGATTATCCCCAAAAATCAGCGGACACCAGAACAAGAAAACCAAGCTAAGTGGGCAAAAGAAGCTTGGGGAACTGGACCCGATACCGATGTAATTGCTAATTTAGTCTATGCTCTTTGGTTGTACGATTCACAACGTTTTTCTGATCAAATCAAACAGGGAATCACCTATTTAGAATCTCAACAACAGGCTGACGGCAGTTGGTTGAGCAGTTGGTATCACGGTCCCTATTATGGCACTTACGTCTGCTTGAGACTGTTAGCCGCTACTAAACCGGATTCACCGGCTATTTCCCGCGCCTTAAACTTTGTCAAAACTCACCAACATCCTGATGGAGGTTGGGGACTGACAGAGGACAGTGATTCCCTTAGTACAGCCCTATCTTTGTTAGGATTGGCGGCTGTTGCCAAGCTGGAGGGAGGTGAGGAGAATAATAATTTAGCTACTCCAGCTTTGTCATTTCTGCAAAGTTGTCAGCAACCAGATAAAGCTTGGGAAAATTGTCAATTTATTTGCATGGAATTGGGGCGCGCTTCTGGTCAAGTCTATCAAATTCTTTCCTATGGCAGCCGCACCATAACTAGCACCTTCGTGATGAAAGCAGCTAATGCTTGGCATCAACTGAGCAGACAGATTACTTCATAAGGGAATGAGAGAGAAATGGCAATAGTAAAGGCAATAAAAGCGGATAGTATCAAGAAAGTTGGGCGAATCACTGCCCTGTTCTTCTTTCCTCTCTTCGGCAGTGCTATTTTAGCATTGCCTGCTTACTTATTGCAGGCAGATAACCAAATTTTATCCTTACTAATCTATGGAGGGCAGTTATTAGTCAGCTTATATCTAATTTATCGCTGGTATAGTTTTAAGGATTGTGGTCTAGGTGGCATTCCCCAACTGTCTTCCTTCCTTTGGGCCTTCTCTTTTTTAGCATTGCGTTCTCTAACTTGGGTTATCTTTTTGCCTTACCGTGTTAGCTTGCCCAAGTGGGAAATACTAATTCCAGATTTATTGTTTTTCCTATTCATCAATGGGGCAACTGAAGAAATTCACTTTCGCGGGTTACTTTATAGTGGAACCTTAAAAGAAATTTCTCGACCAGTAGTAGCGGCTGCTATCAGTTCTTTTTTATTTGGCCTGTTACACTTGTCTTTAGGACAGCCGAGTTGGATTCCTCTTTTCATTGCCGATGGCTTGGCTTGGTGTGCAATTCGCATGAGAACTAACAGTGTTTATCCAGCAATTCTCAGTCATGGCTTACAGAATTTGTTGTTCACTGATATTTTGCTAGTGCCTCAAGACCTTAGTCCCAGTACAGAAATCATTTACACTGTCACGGCGATTGCCGTAGATCTCGTATTTTTTCAGTTAGTAGGTTGCAAAAACTTGAAGCAATATGGACAGATTACCAGACATTCAAGGAATTCAAGAACGACTGATAGTTGATACATCTGAAGGTCGTCCAGTTTATCTATTAGCAGTGGGAACAAATCCCACCTATATTAGACTGTCATCTACTTCCTATTACCTTTTGGAACAGCACAGCTTGGGGGTTTCCTTCGAGTCAGTGGCTGAAGATCTTAATAAAAAAGGACAGCAGGTATCGCCCGCTCAAGTTGAAGCGGCTTATCATAAAGTATTAGGACAAATTAATGAAATTGAGCGCAATCCTAAGTCAAAGCAGTCAGAATTTTTCTTCCGGTTTCCCCTACTGCCAAAAAGTTGGGTTCGTCCCCTCGCAGCTTCTCTCTCTTTCGCTTTTTCTAAAATTAGTGTCTATTTTTTGTTAGGTTTCATGGCACTGGCCGTTGCTATTGCTCCCCATAATGATTTTAATCTAGAAGTTACGCCAGACGGCTTTTTTTGGGGCTATTTACTATTTCTATTTTCCTTGATAATTCATGAATTAGGTCATGCGAGTGCCTGTAGCCGTTACGGTAGTGAACCCAGTGATATTGGGTTTACTTTCTATCTGATTTGGCCAGCTTTTTATAGTGATGTTAGTTCCGCTTGGCGACTCAAGCGTTGGCAAAGGGTAATTGTCGATATCGGCGGCGTATTTTTCCAATTGGTAGTTGCTGCTGTTTATGTTATAATCTATAAATTTACTGATTTGCTCGCCTTCAAACTCGCTCTCTTGATGATTGTGGGCAGTTGTCTATTTACCCTCAATCCAGTTTTTAAGTTTGATGGCTATTGGTTCCTTGCTGATGCTTTGGGGGTGACAAATTTAGCGGCGCAACCCTTACGAATTTCTCATTATTTCTTGAATAAATTCAGGAAACGTCCAGTAAAGCCTTTACCTTGGCCTCCCATAATTTTGATAATTTTAACTTTATATAGTTTCCTGAGTTTTGCTATTTGGGGATATTTTATTTGGTTCATTTTTCCTCTCTTCTGGCAAGAATCAGTCAAGTATCCCCAAGCAGTAGTTTCAATTACTTCTAAGCTTTGGCATTGGCCTCCTATTTTGGGTTTAGAAGAATTAAAAGCTTTTGCTACTTCAACTTTTCTGCTTGCCATTTTTGGCTTGATGGTATGGCGTTTAATTCAAGCCCTAATTAATCTAAAATTCCGCCGTCAAACTGAATTAGGAGGGAACCAATGAAAATTTTTGATTATTGGCAAATTGCCAGTCAAAATCTCCTCAAAAATAAACTGCGTAGTAGCCTGACTATGCTAGGAATTATTGTGGGGAATGCTTCCGTCATCACCTTATTCGGAATTGGTCAGGGAACACAAAATTTAGCAGCCCAGCAGTTTCAATCCTTGGGAACTAATGTTTTATTTGTCGTCCCTGATGTCAGCGATGGTTGGGGGACTACTTATCAAAAACCGAGAAGTTTAGTATTAGAAGACGCTAGGGCGATTGCCACTCAAGTGCCGGCCGTGTCAGAAGTTGCTCCTGAAATTCAATCGACCGAAGTTGCAAATTACGGCAGTAAAACCTTTGAGACTCGTGCTATTGGCACCACACCGGAATATCTCTCGGTGCGAAATTTTGATGTAGCTAAGGGGCGATTTTTGAATGAATCAGATATTGAAAGCAATAATTTAGTCGTGACTTTAGGACCAGAATTGGCAACAAAATTATTTAACCAAGAAAATCCTCTAAATCAATACGTGCGGATTAGAAATATTGATTTTCGCGTTATTGGAGTGATGAAACCGAAAGGTTCAGTATTAGGAACCAATTTAGATGATGTCGCCATGATACCAGTTACCACAATGGCCAATCGCCTGACTGGAAGAACCTCTTCTGCTGGTATAGAACTATCCTTTATTTCCTTTTCAGCACGAGATAAAACCAGAGTAGAAGCCGCCCTATTTCAAGTAAGAAATCTACTGCGACAGCGCCATCAGGCTTATGACTTTAGCATACAAACTCAAAAAGATTTGTCAGCAACTGCCGACCGGATTGCCAGCGCCCTGACTTTATTCTTAGTAGCGATCGCCAGTATCTCTCTTTTCGTCGGCGGCATTGGTATCATGAATATTATGCTGATTTCTGTAAGTGAGCGCACTTCAGAAATTGGACTACGAAAAGCAGTAGGAGCATCTGGCCGCCAGATTCTCATGCAGTTTCTTATTGAAGCAGTTATCCTTTCGGTACTTGGGGGGTCAATAGGCGCTTTTGTGGGAGTCGGCGGGAATATCCTCGTTGCTAGTTTTACTCCCCTCAAAGCCAGCATTTCTCCTCTAGTGATTGCTTTAACTTTAGGTGTGTCGGGAAGCATCGGATTATTTTTCGGAGTCGCCCCTGCCCGACAGGCAGCCCGACTAGACCCAATTGTTGCCTTGCGGAGTATATAAAACCTAACTATGCGAGTTCCAGTGATCCCCAAAGTTACCCTCAAGCTTCCCCGTACCTGGACGATGGGAATCCTCACCGTCGGCATCATCGGCAGCACTGCTACAGTTTACCTAACATCGCGCCATCCCGCTGCTCCCACAGACATCAATCACCTCACGGTTGCCGTCAAACAAGAGAACCTTACCTTAGAAATTCAGGCCAGCGGCAGAGTCAGACCGATTGAAAGCGTCAATATCAGTCCCAAAACTTCCGGGCGTTTGACAGAACTTCTCGTAGAAAAAGGAGATCGGGTCAAGGAAGGGCAAGTTATCGCCCGCATGGAAGATACAGAAATTCGCGCCCAACTAATAGAAGCGCAGGCTAACCTCAGTCGCCAGGAAGCCAGTCTCTCTGAATTGCTGGCGGGCAGCCGCCCTGAAGACATCGCCCAAGGTCGTGCCCGTTTGAGCCAAACCGAAGCCCGTCTCGCTCAATTACTGGCGGGCAGCCGCCTTGAAGACATTGCCCAAGCTCAAGCTCAACTAGAAGCAGTCCAAGCCAAAGAAAGACTAGCCATCGCCAGACTGGAGAGGAACCGACAGCTTTTAGCCGATGGAGCGATCGCGCAAGATCAACTAGATGAAGCCACTGCCGATGCTGAGAGTGCTGCCGCTAACAGCCAAGAAGCGATCAACCAATTAGCTAAACTGAAAAATGGCAGCCGTCCCCAAGAAATTGCCCAGGCGCGAGCCGAAGTTGCTGAAGCTAGATCCGCACTAACAAAATTGGAAAATGGCAGCCGCCCCCAAGAAATTGCCCAAGCGAGGGCAGAAGTCGCCGTAGCCAAAGCTCAAGTTTTGCGGGTTCAATCCCAAATGCAAGATAGCGTGGTTGTGGCTCCCTTTTCCGGCTTGATTACCCAACGCTATGCCAGCATCGGTGCTTTTGTCACCCCAACTACTTCCGCTTCTAGTAGTGCTTCTGCTACTTCTACTTCAATTGTTGCTTTAGCCACGGGATTGGAGATTCTCGCCGAACTTTCAGAAGTAGATATTAGTAAAATAAAAGTCGGACAAATGGTACAAATTCGTACTGATGCCTATCCGCAAAAAGTCTTTCAAGGTAGAGTCCGCTTGATTGCCCCAGAAGCGGTCAGGACTAACAATGTCACCTCTTTTCAGGTACAGATAGCCATTGAAACGGGACAGGAAAAACTCCTGTCGGGAATGAATGTGAGACTGACTCTTTTAGGTTCCTCAATTCCTCAGGCTTTAGTCGTACCAAATGTCGCTGTTTTAACTCAAAATGGCAAGACTGGGGTATTAGTTCCCAACGAGGAGAATAAACCTAAATTCCGTCCAGTGACTCTTGGCCCAGTTATCGGCGATAAAACTCAGGTTCTTAATGGGGTTAAAGTTGGAGAGCGGGTATTTATCGACTATCCTGAAGATTCTCCTTAGAGTATCTGTTTGGATCAGCTATAATTATCGTCTGGGGTTTGACTCGGTGTCAAAAAAGTTTCAGCTAATTTAATTAAAGTAGTTTGATTAATCTTACCCTGGGTACTTTTTGGTATCTCCGGTAATTTTATCCAATGTTTCGGCAGTTTATAATTGACTAATTTATCCTTAATCTGGGATTGAATACTTGTCTGGCCTATCTGAGAGTTAACGGGTACATAAAAAGCCACAATTACCTGTCCCCATCGAGAATCTGGCAATCCTAAAACCACCACATCTTTAACTAAATTAGTTTGTCTAATGGCAGTTTCTACCTCAAAAGGATAAACATTTTCTCCTCCGGTAATTATTTTTTGACTATCGCGGCCAATGATATATAAATAACCACTTTCATCGAAGTAACCTAAATCATCGGTCTCGAAGTAGCTTGCTTGATTAAGATGGGGATAATAGCCTAAAAACAAAGATTTCGCTTCAATAATAATTTTCTGGTTATCGGGATTAATTTTTATCTGAGCATGGGGTAATAGCTGTCCACTACTATTATTTCCTCGTCGAAAATCTTCTGGTTTAAGAGTGACAATTTGTGAGGCAGTTTCCGTCATTCCATAGGTGGGAGACAGAGAAATATTATATTCTCTAGCTTTTTCTAGTAAAGATGGCCATGCAGGGGAACCTCCTAGTAAAACTGTTTTAAAATTGGCTAACCATCGAGGATCATTTTCTAGAAAGAATTGTAATTGACTGGGGACTAAGGAGATAAAATAATCTTGAAGATTGAGATTATTTATGCGCTTTTGTTTAATTTTATGGTAAGGAATAACAGCAAAATCTCCCCCTGTTAAAAAACTTCTGAGAAACTGCATTAAACCACTAACATGATATAAAGGCAATAGGCAAAAAGAGTTAACCTGCTTGACTTGAAAATATTCAGAGAAACCTTTAACAGAAGCATTTAAAGTTAACCAGTTATGGATAGCAAAGCGAATTTTTCCCGAGGTTCCTCCCGTGGGTATCATCAGAGAATTAGTCACAGGATTGACGGGAGGGAAATTATGGTTAAAAACCTTGATATTTTCGCCAAAAATATAATCGGGTTGCATCAGAGAGAAAACCTGTTGCCATTCGTTAGTTTTCCAGTCGGGATTAGCTAGAAATAGGCAACTTTTGGCACTGACGGCAGCCAAGGATATAGCTAAGAATTTAAGGGGATTGCCTTCGGCCAGCAGCATAGTTAATCGAGGATTATCTGCGGCGATAAATTGCCGAGAATAGGACTGATATAATTGATAAAATTTCTGGCTATTGTATCCATATAACCAATCTTTTTGACTGAGATATGCTAATTGTTTGCTGATGTCGTCCACAGTTTTTCTAACCAATCGGGTTCACTATTATTAAACCATTGTTGCACACCAAAGCCTAAAGCTCGCTCCTTTCGGGGGTATTCTTGTGCTAGACGTAAAGCGGATTTTCTGCCGATATTAGTTTCTAAAACGGAGGAAAATACTAAATCTAAGGGATATTTTTCCCAGAGATTTCTTAACCCTTGTATTGAACCGGTAATAGCAGGTTTAATCACAAAAATTCCTCGCCATCCCCGTTGATAACATTCCTCTATTTGTCGAAGATTGGCTACGGATTCATCTAAAGCAATCCCTGTGGTAAAATCTTGACTTAATTGCAACATTTCTGCCAATTTAGACGGGGGTAAAGGTTGTTCGATAAATTCAATTATTTTAGATTCATCGGCAATTTTTAACCAGATTTTACCCTCAGCAATACTTAATCCCCCATTGGCATCTAAACGCAATTTAATTTCCCTGGGTAATCGGGTAATTAATTTTTCAAATAAGTTTAACTCTTGCTTGAGAGAATTAACTGCAATTTTCCATTTATAAGTATTAGTTTGATTAGAAGCTAAAATATCATCCAGACAGGGAAATACTGCCGCACCAGTGGGTAATAAATAACTATAATTTTTCGTTTCTATTTCTCTTGATTGATTTTCTATACTTAAATCTTCTAAAGCTGATTCAAAGGCAAATTGACACGCAGGAAATTGTTCAGGAATAGAAAAAATTGAATTTATTGATAGGGGATTTTCGAGACTTTGACAGAATAATATTGCTGCCGATAATGTTTCTGAACCAAATTCAGGTAAAGGAGCAATTTCTCCCCATCCAATACGTCCATCTTCAGCTTCTAAGCGAATAATAATTCCTTCCCTAATTTGCCATAGTCTGTGATGGGTTTGTAGGGGACGCAGCAAAGGACGCTGATAAACACGAAATTGCCAGAAATACATGATTAACTATAAGTAGTCGTGAAAAATTAATTTTCTAGTTGAGATAGGAGACCTTTCAGTGATCAGTAAACAGTAATCAGTCAAAGGCTGCAGCTCAATTTTATATAAATATCTATATCATATTTTGGGCTTGTAAGTAAGTAATCTCAATTAATTGTTAGATAGTGGGACAGGCTTCTGATTCTTTGTATTTTATCTTTAATTGTAACTGGCTACTTAGTTGATGATAGGTAGTGCGTTACGTCAATCATAGTCCATCACACAATCACAGTCGATGATAGGTGGTGCGTTACGACGGATTGTCACCTTCCAGTCAAAGCAGCAATTTTGGCCGTCTAACGCACCCTACAAGCTGTATTAAGATTAAACTAATACAAGTATATCAGAGGCGGTAAGAGTCGGTTTAGAACTGAGAGTGGCAATCTGAACGGGTACTAATATGTTTGTCCCATCAGCATCGAAGGAAAGAACCCCATTAATTATGTTATAAATAAAGCGATTGCTGGCATTTAATGCAGTTGTTCCTAACACGAATTGAGCGGTTGTAATCGCAACTCCTGCGGCTAAACCACCGCCAAAACCCGCAGCAGAGACAGTAATTTTATCCCCCTGACTGGAGAGGAAATCAGTAATTGTGTCAATCCCTTCATTGCGGTTGTTGAAGGTGAAGCGATCGCCACCTGCACCCCCTGTTAGGGTATCATTACCAGTACCACCAATCAAGGTATCATTCCCCTCACCTCCATTGAGGGTATTATTACCACTATTACCGGTGATGGTGTTATTTAAGGTGTTACCTGTCCCGTTAATAGCTGTAGTCCCAGTTAGAGTGAGGTTTTCTAGGTTATTACCGAGAGTATAAGTTACCGAAGATTGAACGGTGTCTGTACCTTCGTTGGCGTTTTCGGTAATCGTATCAGTAGTAGTATCAATTTGATAGGTATCATTCCCTAACCCACCGATTAGGGTATCAATTCCCGCACCT
>VYKO01000004.1_pt1 | contig 39906 bp, 23 predicted proteins | sample 5114561 | NCBI WGS metagenome assembly VYKO01 (sample SAMN12291811, study PRJNA351875) | freshwater metagenome | isolation source: freshwater lake | place: USA: Michigan, Baseline Lake | collected 2011-08-08 | reverse complement strand
TACAATCGGATAAATCGGTAAGACAAATTTCTCATGAAAGCGAGCAAAATAAGTAAACATTCGCCGATTAAACCACTTTCGGGAACTTTCCTGCGCCTCTACATGAATCAGAAAGAAAGATTCTTTTCCTCGAAACTTAACTTGTGCGACTAAATCGCTTTCATGCCTTTCTCCTTCCGTGACATCGGTAAATACTTCTTTGTCTAAAAAAGTAATCGAGTCCCTATCTAAATAATCCATCACTTGAGGAAAAAACAACTCGATAAATTCGACAAAAAAGGTGGAGATTAACTCCTTAAATAAGCGATCATGGTCAATATTATTAGTCATGTAATATCATCTTAACTAATCTGAGCGGTGAATGACTACCAGAAAATAACAACTTTTTGATTCTAACAAGTTTAAGGTTACTTTGTCTCCTGATACTAAATCTGGTTATTAAAGACTGATTATTTATTCCCCTTTTTGCATGAGGCATGAGTAGAAAACGGGTTTCTCCGAGAAACCCGTTTTCTGTGCGTTACTCAGTAATTACTACCAAAAGCTACCGTTTAGTTAATGTTAGTTTCGCTTCTTTGCGGGGGGTATGGGAGAATAAATAAAGGCAATCTCCTGAATACTGAATACTGACTCCTGAATACTGATTACTGTTTACTGATAACTGTTTACTGTTTACTGATAACTGAGCGAGAAACATACCAAGTAAAACCACCGCCGATAACTGCCATAACTGCTAAAGCTAATAGTACCGGTCGGAGTCCGAATTGAGTTTCGGCGATACCCGCAACAGCTAAGGGTAAAGAGAGGGCAATATTAACGGCATTGTTTTCTAAACCAAAGACTTTACCGCGCATTTCGGGGGGTGTATCTGCCTGTAGGGTGGTTTGCATGGGAACCCCGACTAAAGCGGCAAAAATCCCTAATAAAGCCGTCATAGCGAAGGCTAAAATTAAACTCTTTGTGGCTAGAGATAAACCGATTAAAGCTGCCGCCATACCCAGGGAACCCCAGAGACTTAATTGGGTGTGGGAGAATTTTTGGCCCCAATAACCCAAAGTAATCGCACTAACTGCCATTCCTGCACCACAGGAGGCTAATAAAAAGCCGAATTGAGAAGCTTTTAACCCGGGTAGTTTTTCCGCCATACTGACGGCTAATACCGATAGAGCAGCAAAAATACAGAATAAGATGACTAATTGAATCAGGGCGTTACGAACTTTATGATTTTTGTTGAGGTAACGAATGCCGTCGCGGATATCTTCCCAAACATGGGGCTGTTCTGCGGTAGGAATGACATATTTTTCGTTAGTTCGCAGGATAATTAGAATTAAACCGGCAATTATATAAAAAGCACCGACAATCATCACTTTGCCAATATCAAATTGTCCGGCTCTCGTGCCGAAAATACTATCAGCAAAAGCTAATAAAGGTTCACCGATGGCAAAACCGATAATTAATACCGCCATGGTGGTTAAAGTGTTGAGGGAATTAGCCGGCAAAAGATGACGGCGTTTTACCACTAATGGCAGGGTAGATTGTTCGGCGGGGGCAAAAAATTGGGTTAAGGTGGAGACAAGAAAAGTAATGACTAACAACAGGAAAAAACCGAAGGGTAAATTAAATTCTCCTTGTAGCCGGTAATGCCAATTTCTTAAACCTTCCGGCAGCCAACCGAGGGGAACGGCTAAAGTTTGCTCGCGCACTAACCATAATAATAGGGGAATGAGGAGGACAAAAGCCCCGCGTAAAAGGTTAGAAATAACTAAAACTTGTTTTTTTAACCATCTATCAACATATACACCCGCCACCGAACCCACTAACACCGCCGGAATTGTATTAGCAATCATTATCGCCGATACCCAGCCACTAATTGACTGATCGGCTTTTTGGTAATGGGTGGCAATTAGGGAGATCATCAGGACTAAATAGAATTTATCCGCTAATTGGGAAAAAATTCCCCCCGCCCAGAGAATGAGAAAGCGCGGGTTTTTTAGCACTGGGGCAAAACCCTGACTAGGATTGGATTTGGGCGCACGTTTAGGCAAGCGGTTCATGGTTTCTGTGTCGGATTGCCTCGGTGAGCAATCGGAAGAATTAAAAACAGGAGTGGAGGAGTCGCTAGACGTAGCGTCGTCAGTTTCTGAGTCAAACAGTTGCATTATGATGATTGTTGCTATCTGTTTAAAATTCTAAGGGAGATAAACCCTCAACTAATGCCGAGGAGCGAAAAGTTTTTCCCAGATGATACTGAGTATAGCGGCGCAGCAGGCGATCGAGGTTAATCCAAGCTAGTTCTGAGGTAAGGTTTTCTTGGGGGGGAAAATCTGTTTTTCCTAGGCATTGCAGTAATTGCAGTTCTTGCCGCGTCAGTTTACTATCGATTTTGGGCGGGTTGATTGTTTCTGTTAGGGCAGCTAGATCTATTATTCCCCCTGCCTCGAAACTGAATCCTAGGCAATTGTCCCTAATTAAAGCTTTTCCCGTCAACAGGCAGTTATGGACTTGCGGCACTAAGCCAGCAATTATTAAGAAATGAAAAATTGCTTGACAAAGATAGGGAAGTATGTATTGATTTTCGTCGAGGACTTCAATTCTGGCCAGATGGCCGCAGATTAATTCGTATAATTCCCTCTGGGGTTGTTCGCTCAGTGCGATCGCCAAAACCAGTTCGCAGAGGTATTGGCTAACGGTGAGTTTGGCGAGATTTTGACTTAATTTGGGATAAGATTCGATAGTTTCGGCTTGAACGACCTTATCTAGGGATTTTCCTGCGACTATTAACAGATTATTGACCACAAATAGTTCACTTCTACCCCGCAGGGAAGATTTATACTTGCGCGCACCGGGAGCGATGGCTCTAATTAAACCATATTCGGCGGTCAAAATAGTTAAGAGGCGATCGGCCTCTCCGAAGGCCATTCCTTGCAGATTGATTCCAGTAGCTTGATAGGTACGAGACATCATTGATAGCAGTTATCTTAATGGTGAGGTACGAAGTTTTCGTTTTGGGGAGACTCCAAGACGACTCCCTCTAAACCCTACACCCTACACCCTACACCCTGCCCCCAGGAAAAACTTTTTCGGCAACCCTAGCTAATTGTCTTCCCAAAAAGACTTGAGCTAATCACCAAGCAAAAGTGAATCAGTCAGGACTATGGGGGAGATGCTATGGAGGTTAGCGGACTCGAACCGCTGACATCCTGCTTGCAAAGCAGGCGCTCTACCAACTGAGCTAAACCCCCGATCTGGTTTTTAGGACACTTTCGTTATCATAACCTATAGTGAAAAATATTACAAGTTAATTTTCCCTTTGCTTGCCATGTCTTATCTAGTCGCCACTTTTTACCAGTTTGTGGCTTTGTCAGATTATCGTCAAAAACAGCCAGAAATACAAAAATACTGCCAAGAAAGAGGAATTAAAGGAACTATTCTTCTGGCAGCCGAGGGGATTAATGCAACGATCGCCGGGAACAGTCAAGCGATCGCCGAGGTGATTAGTTGGTTAAAAACCGATACTCGTTTAGCTAATCTAGAGGTGAAAGAGTCTGTTTGCGATTATTTGCCCTTTCAACGCTTAAAAATTCGCTTAAAAAAGGAAATTGTGACTTTTGGTCAACCCAAGGCTAATCCTCTCGAAAAAACAGGAATTCATCTCAAAACTGAAGAGTGGAACCAATTGCTGAAAGAGCCGGACGTGGTAGTTATCGATACTCGTAATAATTATGAAGTGGCGATCGGTACTTTTGCGGGAGCGCTTAACCCTGAAATAGGGCATTTTCGCCAATTTCCTGAGTATATTCAGGACAATTTTGATAGTATTAACGATAAAAAAATAGCTCTTTTTTGTACGGGGGGAATTCGCTGTGAAAAGGCGGCAGCTTTTTTATTAAATCAAGGCTTTTCTCAAGTTTATCAGCTAGAGGGAGGTATTTTGAAATACTTAGAAGAAGTTAGTCCCGATCAGAGTCTTTGGCAAGGAGAATGTTTCGTTTTCGATCAAAGAGTGGCACTAACAGCTAATTTAGAGGTAGGACATTATGAAATGTGTCCCGCTTGCGGTCATCCCATCGATGAAAAAGATAAACAATCCCCCAATTACCAAGCAGGAATATCTTGTCCCTATTGTAGTTGATTTTATCCTATCGTCCTGCTCCCATCTCCCTACTTTTCTAGGTTCTGGTTACTTTTTTTGCGGATTTGTGTACCGGAAATCATGTCATGAAGGGCGCGTTTTTTCTTTGTCCAGGCTGCCAGTAAAAAGCCCAAATATAAGGGAGCAGTGGAGATAAATTTTAGTAAGTAGCGGCGATTGGCTCTCGCAAAAGATATGCGTCTTCCTTCGCTATCGGTGACGGATAAATCAAAAAACATTTTACCAATAGTGGCTTTAAAAAGATATTCTAAGAAAACATAATATAACCATTTAATAACTATTCCTAAACCGAGAGCAGTCAGGATGGCAATATGCTCGTGAGTAAAGTTAATTTTGGCTTGAATATTATAGATAATTGCTGCTATAAATAAAGCAAAACCAAAAATTGTTGTTCCAGCTGCACTTAATCCTGCTGCGTAGTAAACCCAGATTTCTTTGGCTATATCAAAATCAAGGTTTAAATCTTGAAAAGTTGACCATTGTTGTAAGCGAAAACAGATATAACCACCTAATAAAGCGGCGATAATAAGAACGATAAAAGAATCAATTAAAGAGGCTTTTAAACGGAGCCAAAACCCAGCATAACTGGGAGAAATTGCAGCGAGTAAAGAAATAAGTGCAGGATTGGGAATAGGAATAATTTTAGGTTTTTCAAGAGAAGAATTTTTAGTTTTTTTAGTTTTTTTAGTTTTTTTAGTTTGATGGGGATTGGCTTTAATATCAGTAATAATTTTTAGCAAAGTTTTGGTGTCTTTAGGTCGATCAATAGGTTTTTCTGCCATTAAATTATCGATAAAATCTGCTAATCGAGAAGGGATATTTGGGGTATATTTACGCCAGTTAAATTCATTGGTATTAATATTATAAATTTTCGGGTCACTGGGTTCTTTACCGGTTAACAAAAAGACGAAAGTTTTGCCCAAAGCATAAAAGTCTGACTGGGGGACAGAGTGACCGCGAGATTGTTCGGGAGGAGCATATCCGGGGGTATAAATTCCTGTATTTTTGCCTCCTGCTAGGACGGTTTTAGTGACTTGTCGCGCCGCTCCAAAATCAATTAAAACTAATTGACCATCGGGTTTTAAGATAATATTAGAGGGTTTGATATCACGATGATAGAATTTATGTTTATGAACTTCGTAGAGAATATTAGCTAACTGAGTTAACCAATCACAAGCGAGATTATAATCAATCGGTTTAAATCCTCTTTGTTTTTGATATTCTTCTAAGTCAATACCAGCAATTTTCTCCATAACTAAACAGTGTAAAGCAGTTTGACTCTCCCGGGGATGATAAATAAAATAGTTTTCTCCTTTGGGAATACCGGGGTGATTTAATTGTTTTAAAAGATTGGCTTCCTGTTGAAATAAATCAATAGCTTTACTGGAATCGTAGGTAAGAACTTTTAATACTTTGGGTATTTTATGTTCATCTATCACTTCATAGGTATTACCAAATCCACCTTTGGCACTCAATAAATTTGTGACTCGATATTTACCATTTAAAAGCAAGTCGGAACCACAGGATTGACAGTAACGACTCTCCGTGATACTTTTCGGTTTAGGACAATGAGGATTAATACAAAAACTCATGGATTTTATTGGTAGAGTACAAAATAAACTTGATGATTAAAATATCCCCTGATATATTTAAGGTTTGTTGCCAAGAAAAAAGCCGCGCAATCCCAAAGTTACCACGGCACTTAAAAAAGCCACAACTTCTGTGACTTCCACCTTTAAATCATTAACATCTTTTTGGAGACTGTCAAATTTTTGATTAACATCTTTTTGGAGACTGTCAAATTTTTGATCCATATCTCTTTGGAGATTGTCAAATTTTTGATTAACATCTCTTTGGAGAGAGTCAATTTTCTGATTAACCTCTTTAATGCTATCTTTAATTTCTTTCAGGACAGATTCGAGAGAATAGGTAACGGTTTCGCTAGTTTGTGTCATCATTAAAAACCTCTTGAAAATAACTACTTTCTTGAAATAAAAAATCAAGGTTTATTGCCAAGAAAAAAGCCGCGCAATCCCAAAGTTACCACGGCACTTAAAAAAGCCACAACCATGGGGATAATCAGGGATTTAAACCTTCTGTGACTTCCACCTTTAAATCATTAACATCTTTTTGGAGACTGTCAAATTTTTGATTAACATCTTTTTGGAGACTGTCAAATTTTTGATCCATATCTCTTTGGAGATTGTCTATTTTCTGAACCACATCTCTTTGGAGACTGTCAAATTTTTGATTAACATCTCTTTGGAGAGAGTCAATTTTCTGATTAACCTCTTTAATACTATCTTTAATTTCTTTGAGGACAGATTCAAGGGAATAGGTAACGGTTTCGCTAGTTTGTGTCATAATTAAAACCCTCTGGTCGATATAGCCAAATATAATTAGGTTATGCTGAAACAGTTTTTCGTGGGGGTGGGGTGTCGGGTGTGGGGTTTTAGCCATTTTCAGGTGGTCAATTGCCTAATTTTCAGGGAAAAAGTCCCGGAATTTTCCCCTCTGATCACTCCAATGGCTGGCACTTTTTGATGGCAAAAAAGCCTAAAGATATTATCCAACAAAGTTTTTAGATTTATTCAGCCAGCCCTAATTATTCCCCTATTGCCTATTGCTAGGAGCCAAGGACGATTTTGCTACCGGAAAATTTTCAATTGTGGCCAGAGATCGATCGTGGTAATTTAAGAAAGCGATCGGGGAACTCTAACAGGGAAGATCCCGACCCTAGCCAGGGAGTGTCTGTTTAACCGTCTGTCCTATGTACAAGTCTATTACTGTTTTAACGCTGCTGACGGGAATTATCGCCGTTGATGTGGTTTTTGCTCAATCCACTGTTAATCTTCCCATCACAGTTAAACGGGGAGAATCCTACGAAGGATTATTGACTAGAGCATCGCAATTAGCAGAGAAAACTATCATCAGTCGTTTTAATCAACAACAGGGTCTTAATAAAATTGATTTATTGATAACGGCCGAAAAATCAGGGGCGATCGCACCTCTCCTCTCGGTGAAGGTATCCCGTCAAGATTGGTTTGGCCATCCCAATATTCAACGCTGGGCTAATGTTTTTCCCTTTGGCAAAGCTCTCCTCGGTTTTAGCTCTCCCGCACCCGTCGTCACCCCGAAAAGTCCCCCCGCTGCCGTTAATCCCACGCCATCTCCAGCACCATCTCCCAGTGCTACCACTCCTCCTCCTCCCCCTGCTTTACCCTTCGAGGATGAGCCGAATAATGCTCCCCCAATCCCCATTCCTAACCAAAGATTAACCACTCCAGCTAATCGTTAATCGATAGGAAAAGGAGGGGCTTTCGGCAGATATATTGACTTTTAAGTGGCAAAACGGGGCTGAAACCAGTCTAGGGGAAAAATATCATCTTCTTGGGCGGTTTCTGTCCAACCGGTGACGCTCTCAAAACAAGTCCCCGTCAAGTTAGCACCCCTCAAGTCCGCTCCCTGTAGATTTACCTCTTGTAAACGAGCTCCCGCTAGATTAGCACCCGCTAAATTGGCCCCGCGTAAATCACTACCCGTCAGACGTACCTCGCTAAAATTAGCCCTTTCTAAATTAGCCCCTTGAAAGTCCACCTCTTTAAGAAAAGAGCCGCTAAAATTGGCTTCCCTTGCGGAAATCTGACGACATTTAGCCCCACTTAACCGCGCTTCCTGCAAATTAGCCCAATTGAGATTGACTTTATCTAGGGTTGCCTCCCGGAGATTAACTAAGTATAAATTCGCCCCGCATAAATTCGCCCCGCATAAATTCGCCCCCCGGAGATTAGCATGGGAAAGATCCGCCCCACTTAATCGCGAGTTACGCAGGTTTGCCTGTACCATAAAGGCCCCGGTGAGATTGGCTTTGGTTAAGTCCGCTTCCACTAATTGCGCTTGACTTAATTTGGCATAGGTTAAATTCGCCCAATTCAAACTCGCTCCCCGCAGATTTGATTTAGTCAGAAAAGAGCGACTCAAATTAGTTCCGCACAAATTGGCCGCCGCAAAATTGACAGCGATTAGAGTCACTTGTTGTAGATCTAGACTCATCAAGTCAATGGCTAAAAAATCCCGCTCTCCTTGTTCGTAGAGTCTTAGTAACTGATTAACTTTCATCTCCCTTCTTCTACTTTAAGATGGTGGTTAAGAAGTAATCAACAAAAGCACCCAAAAACTTCGTCTGATAACTAACTCAGCTTTTAGATGAGTTAGTTATCAGGCTCTCTTTTGAGTTTATGTAAAGTTTTTTATCGATTTTTTAAGGGAAGATAACCCGAACAGCAAGTTAATTTTAATCATAGTTAAATAGCTTGGCTAAAACAGTTTGACTGGTTTTTCCAATTCTACCCCAGTCCATCGGGTAATCAGTATCTGAAACTACTCTTGTTAAAAAACTTATCTATTGTTCAAACTCGATTATATTTAACCCAGCCAATTCTCCGTATTTTATCCGATAAGAGCGGTGGAGCCGAGACGACTTTCAGGGTATTTTTACCCAAATCAATAGAGACGTTGCTAGGCAACGTCTCTACAAAAGTGGTATTTAATCAAGCTACTCAGAAACAGACAGAGGGGAAACCTTTTGGGCTTGAGCGAGATAGTACCATCCCGACGGGACAAATACCAGTGCGCTTAGGGTAGTTCCCATCACCCCGATGGAAATACAGAGAGCGAGGGGTTCCCAAAAAGCGCCGCCGTAGAGAAATAATGGCACAAATCCCGTCACCGTGGTTAAGGTAGTGGTGAGAATGTGACAGGTGGAAGCAATGACCACTTCCCGGATTGCCTTTCGTTGGCGTTGAAGATGGGGGGGTAAAGCTTGTAAAGCCGCTACCACGACAATAGAATCATTAACGGAAACCCCAACTAAGCCGATAGTGCCTAAAATCGACATGAATCCTAGGGGATATTCAAATAACCAGAGGGAAAATAAGGCTAGTCCAATCGAACTAATACCGACGACAGTAACTAGAGCAGCAAGACGGAAGGAGTTAAAAGAAAGAACAAGGGTTGATAGCATTAGAATCGTCAAGACTCCCACACTAGCAATTAGATTAGCCACAGCCGTAGCTCTTTCTTCTTCCTCTCCGCCAAATTCGAGCCGATACCCTGGCGGAAGGGAAAATTTGCCCGATTCTAAGTTTTGGCGAAATTCGTCTAAAACCGTTGCAGCGATCGCATCAGCTTGAACATAGGCCTTCACCGTATTAATTCGCTTGCCATTTCGTCGAGGAATCGTGGCTAATTCGGGGAGAAAATCAAATTCTGCCACGGAGGAAAGGGAAATATTCGCCCGTTCAGCAGTGGCGGAATTACCGAGAATATTTAAAGAGGCAATTTGTGGCAGTTGCTCGCGATCGCGATTACCGACTCGGACTCGTACGGGTAATTCTTCCGTTGCTTCTAAAATCGAGCCACCCACAGAACCTTCTAAAAGGTTATCCAATTGACTTGCGATCGCCGCATTATCCAAACCAATCAGTCGAGCTTTTTCTTCATTAATTTTTAAGGCTAATTTAGCTTGAATTTCACTTAAATCAGCAACAGAATAGGTTATTTCGGGTATTTTTGCCAGTTCTTCCCGTAAGGACTCGCCAATTTTCCTTAACATCTCCAATTCTGAGCCATAAACCCTAATTTCGATCGGAGCGCCCACCGGTGGACCCTGTTCTAGGGGGCTGACTAATACCCTAGCCATCGGTAGAGCTTGACTTAATTGTTTTTGTAAGGTTTCGATCAATTGGGGATCATCAGAAACTTGCCGAAGTTGAATCAATGCTTGGGCAAAATTAGGAGAGTCTTTGACGCCATCGGAGAGATTATAGTAGAAGGGGGGAGCATTACGCCCTAAAAACCAGTGAACTTCTGCAATTTCTCGATGATCTAGCAGTATTTTTTCAGCTTGAGCCACTTTTACCTGAGTTACTTCTAGGGTTGTGGTGGGGGCCAGTTCGATTTCTAGGGTTAACTGATCTCGTTCTGCCGGCGGAAAGAATTCTTCCGGGAGAGTGCCGGCGACAACAAAGCCAGCAATTGGAATAATCAAGCCAATAACCAGACCTAATACGGGAAAATAGAGAATTAACTTCAAAATTTGGCGATACAACTCCGTTAGGAGCGGTAAATTAATTCCCGTATCCCACCAATGGGTTTTTGTCTGGTGCGATCGATGAGTCAGTTGATATAAACGTAAACTGAGAATAGGAATAATCGTTAGGGACAAAATTAGAGAACTAACCAAGGCTAAGATCACTGTTTGGGCGATAGTACGCACGAATTCGCCGGTGCCTCCTTGCAAAAGAGCGATCGGCATAAAAGACAAAATCGTGGTTAGGGTAGAAGCTAAGAGGGGAATCCCTAACTGTTTAACGGTTTCAGCAACAATATGTTCGTGAGCTATTCCGGTCCGTAGTCCTTTTTGCAGTTCATCGACAATCACAATAGCGTTATCGATCAAAAGTCCCAAAGCAATAACAATTCCTGTCACCGACATTTGATGTAGGGGAATTTGCCAGAGATTCATACCGGCAAAGACCATCAGGATCGATAAGGGCAAGGATAGACTTACTACCAAGGCGGACTGCCATCCCATCATCACAAAAGCTGTCCCCATGACACAGAGTAGCCCTAGGATCATGTTGCTGAATAATCCATCGATTCGGTTAGCCACATAACGATTTTGGGCAAAAATTATCTTGAGGCTAACACCTTGGGGGAGAGAGGGTCGAAACAGGTCTAACTTGGCCTGGGCTGCCGTTGTCCATTCATCTATGCGTTGCCCCGATTCCATCATAGCGGCCACCACAATAGCCGGTTTACCGTTAATAATAGTTAGTTCTGGCGGCGGTTCTTGAATTCCCCTGGTAACTAGGGCGATATCTCCTAAACGGGTAAATTGTCCATCATTACTGTAACGAATCGGAATGGCTCGAATCCGAGAGAGTGATTCTAAACTGGTATCGACTTCCAATAATAAATTATTGCGATTACTGCGAAGTTGTCCGGCGGCGACCTTGGCATCACTGGTTTGAATTTGTTGGGCAACTTCGACGGCAGTTAGGCCTAGGGAGGATAATTTCACCGGATCAATTTCGACTAAAATTTCCTCGGCCGGAACCCCGACTAATTCGACCCTTTCGGTTCCCCAAAGGGCTTCTAATTCATCGAACAGTTCTTGGCCAAGTCGGCGTAAAATAGCGTAATTAGGAGCGGTATCTAGCTCCCAAAGGATGGCAGTCAATAAACTAAAGGCTTGACTATATCCTTCTTCGTATAAGGGTCTTTCGGCTTCTGGGGGTAGTTGCGGGATGACATCGGTAATCCGATCGCGAATGCGTGACCAGACGGGATCCACATCAGTCACTTCATCTTTAAGTTCAATATTGACCGTGGAACTCCCTAATTCTGAGGAGGACTCAATCAGGCTAATTTCTTTGATGCTAGAGAGAGATTGTTCAATTTTTTCGGTCACTAGGGATTCGACCCGATAAGGACTGGCACCGGGTAAATTGGTGGTAATGGTGGCACCTCGATTAATTGTTTCGGGATCTTCCATGCGCGGCAAAATTTGAAAGGAAGACAATCCCCAGACAATAATCAGAATTAAGGTCAGAATTAGTAATCTAGGTTTACGTTCAAATAAGTTATTCATTAGAGATTATTAGGGATAATAAAGCTGATTAATGACCACTGACTACCAAATTTCCACCATTTGCCCGGGTACGATGCGATGAACCCCTTCGACGATCACTCGATCACCGGAGGTGAGCGTCCCGCGCACCAACAAGCGATCGCCTTGAATCGCTAGAACTTCTAAATCTTGGCGTTTGACGGTAAATTGTCGAGGATTATCGGGATTAGCTGCTCCTAGAACATAGGAAGACCATAATCCTCTCGTGCCTTGTACTAAAGCTTCTGTGGGCAACCAATAGCCCGATTGTGGAACTGATTGAGATAATTCTAGGCTGACCACTTGCCCCGGAATCAGGCCTTGAGTCTGATTTAAACTTAAAATAACCGTGGCGGTACGGGTAGTCGGATCAATTTGGGGCAAGGTTGCAGTGACTTGTCCTGTTACTATTTTGTCACCAATTTTTAAACGATGTTTACTCCCAATTGGTAATTTTTCGGACTGGTCAACGGGAACCCCTATACGCGCTTCCAGTTGATTACTTTCGACCAAACGAACGATCGGATTACTTGCAGAAACAACAGTGCCAATATTGACGTGAAGGAGGGCAATAGTGCCATCGTAGGGTGCTTTAAGTTGGCTTTTCTCAATCTCTAAGTTAATATTCTTCAGTTGGGCATCGAATTGGTCAATAACGGCTTTTTGCAGAGAAATTAATTCGGGACGAGTACCGGCTTTGAGTTCATCTAATTGACTTTGGGCTTCATCAATTCTCGCTTGTTGTGCATTAACATCTGTTTGCACTTCTTCGAGTTGTTCTCTAGTAATTGCCCCTTCTTGATACAATCCTAGCCGTCTTTGGTATTTAGATTGGGCTAAAGCTAATTGTTCCCTGAGATCGCGGACTTTTGCTTGGGCTGCAGCGATACTTTCTTTCCTGGAACCAGCTTGTAATTCTTGCAGTTTAGCCGTGGCTTGCGATCGCTGGGCGATGAGTTCTTGTTTTTGTGCTTCTAAATTGCGTGTATCTAGAGTAGCAATTAAAGTACCTCTGCGTACCTCTTGACCCTCTTGAACCAATAAATTAATTAATTGTCCCGAACGCTCAAATCCTAGTTCACTTGTCCGTTTAGCCACAATATTACCCGTATAACGGCGCGGTTCTTGATGATGGGTGACAGGAGTTAAAGTTAAGGTTCGCACCGGTAAGGCTGCCGTCTTGCTCTTATCGATTGCTAACGAAGCGCTTTCTTCTGAGGTGGTGGATTCAGAGGTGTCTTCTAAGAGGACATTACGCAGGGTAGGATAGGCAAAAACCGAGGTGGCTGCTAGGATACCAGTAATAATTAATCGCCAGGGCAATCGCAGTTTTTTGATGGCAGTTTCTTGCTGTTTGGTGACGGGATTGGGGGAAGTCATAATCTAGTTCCAAATGAGTAGGGTTTAGTCAAGAGTAATAACAGATTAGCGAGGAAAGAACTATTTTTTTATGGCATAAGACCGGAGGACAAAAGCCGCTGCTAGGGATAATATACCGGCGGACAAAAAGGCAATTTGTACCCCCCAGGGGTTATCAGGAGTTTTCCCGAAAGAAAGGATTAATCCTGTTAGAAAAGACCCCGCACCTTGACTAAATTGAATTAGAAGACCCCTGGTTCCAAAAAATATTGCTTCTCGGCCCATTCCTTGTTGCTCCGCATCTTGATCGATAATGTCCGATAACATGGCATTCGGCAGACTAAAAAAGCTGGCTAGGGCTAAATTAGCGATGATCGAAAGGATTAACCAAGGAATCAAAGAATCTTGCCACCAAAAGCGACCACAGGCCATGGCAATCATACCAAGGCCAACCCAGATTAAAGAACCTTGAAAAACCAGTTTTTTGCCATATTTTTGCGCTAAGGGTAAAACTAGGGTAAATCCAGCCAAGGCACTACCGACGATAATAGTATTAATCACGGCGGCAAAACTTACCTCTCGTTTGAGGAGAGCAATTACTAAAAAAGTCGGAATCACCGAGATAATACTAATCACCATCCACGCCAAAATCATGGTGATCATATAGATACAAAAAGTCCGATTAGTAAAAGCCGCCGTTAAGGTGGTTTTAAAGCTAGGATATTTGCCCTTAGAAGGAGTATATTCTTCTTTTTCTAGCAAGGGCATGGCTAGAGTAATTACCCCAATAAGACTAATAACAATCCCCATGCCCTGAAAGCCATAGCTATCAGTTAACCAAGGGGCAATAATCCCACCAATGGTGGCACCAACTAAACCAAAAATTCCGATTTGAGTTGATAATTTAACCCTTCCTTCTGGGCTTTTAGCGAGAGTGGGCAACCAGGCTAAATAGGGAACATGGTAGGATGCCATACCCACATAAAACACCCAAAGCATGGTGACTAAATAAATGAAGTAAGTGGTTTGATTTAAGTTATTAGGGGGATTAAACAACAGGATAAAACCACCAATTAAAGGGAGTAAACTGACCAGTATAAATGGTCTTCTTTTGCCCCAAGGACTCCAAAAGCGATCGGAAAAATAACCGATCACTGGCTGCACAAAAGCCCCAGCAATACGGCTAATCATTATCGCTATCCCCACTAAAGCAGAGGGCAATAAAATGGATAAGTTATAGTCATTGGGAATGCCAGGGTCGTAGCGATAGATTAGCATGGTTAGAAGGGCATTATTAACGATAAAGTTACCAAACCAACCAGTGATATAAGGAAGATAATCTATTCGGAGATGTTGCCATTTCCTAGAAGTGCTAGAAGTCATTAGAATTGGGGGATAGATGGGCAGTTAGCAGTAGATTGTTAGACTTATTTAAAGAAATTCGTAGCGACCGGGTGAGAGAATGTGATTGGGATCCAAGCTGTCTTTAATTTTCTGGATTAAGCAACTATAATCGTCTTGGGCTAGGGGTAAACTATTCATAGAGTGGGTACTAAGACGGTAGGGATAATAGCCTTTATTGATCAATTCTGCCAACATTTCATCGTGACAATTTAAGGCTTTTTGGTCTTCTCCTTCTAGCAATCGATCATAAAAAATGGCAGCATTGATGTTGATATTGCGCTCGGTAATACAGTTAATGCCGATATTAGGTTCATAACCATATTTTTTAGCGATGCTGCTGATAATATTGAGAGCATTTCTGAGATGATTTCCCAGAAAAGGAACAGCGGGAACACACCAAATCATGCCACAGGCATCCAGATCTAAATTCAACTTATCGGTGGGAGGCGTTTTTTTGCGCCAATAGGCCATTTTCAGCACTTTTTCGGTAATCATTCCTCGTTGGGGATTTTTGTGATAAATTAAATCCACCTTGTCCTTAATTTCCACACCGGTAAATACTTTAAAAATGGGACTCATTTTGCTGGCCATTTTGAACTTATTTTCATCAAAAAACATAAGTTTATTGACAATTCCTTTCAAGGCTTTTTCAATTAGTTTTCTTTCGACTTTTCCCTGTTCTGGTGAAGCCGAATATAAAGCTCCTTCTCCTATCCAAACACCGCCGCCCCATTGATGACTTAATTGTTCTAACAAATCGGGGGGTAAAGGAGTTTTTTCTTGGCATTCCTGCCAGGGATATTGTTGTTGAATGGACAACATTCGGTAGTTATTATTAATGTGGAAGGTCGTTTTAATTACCCCTGCCATTTTCAGTTGACGTAGTTTATCGATCAATAACTCTAATTTATTTTCTTGATCGATGCTATAGAAAAAAGCCTGAAAATATTTAGGATAGGGCGTTAACCAAAAAGTCATTTTGGTAACGATTCCTAGGTTAGATTGCGTAAAAATTCCATCAAAATATGGGCCGACTCCCCAACGATTGACCGCTCCTATTTGGGAATTTTCAAAGCGATTAAATCCTGTATGAACACATTCACCTGTGGGCAAGACTACTTCCATTCCACAGACATGATTAAAGCGATCGCCCAAAGGACCCTTGGCTTCACCTCGTTCGAGAATATTGCCAATAATACTAGAATCAGGAGTCGAACCAGTGACACTCATTAATAATTTATTGCCATTTTTCTGCAAAAAATCGTAGAGTTGTCGCTGAGTAACACCCGCTTCAATAGTTACATAAGCTAGGGTTTCATTATAATCCAAAATCTGATTTAATCGACTCAAATCCATTAAAACCGAACCGGTGCGGCTAGGAACTCGCGAACCATAACCCCAATTTTTACCCGTACTAATAGGATAGACAGGGGTTTGATAGCGATTAGCAATTTTTAGAGATTCTTGGACTTCTTGACGATTACCTGGGCGAATAATTGCCGGGATTTTAGCATGGGTTTCGTAGGTAGCGGTCTCGGCTTCTAGGCGTTTTTTGTTATCGGTACTGACATATTCGGAGCCTAATAAATTTTCCCATTCTTGTAGAGCGTTAGTTAAATTGTCGCTAATAATATTTTCGGAAACAATTAGAGAGTCCATAGTATTTTTTTTCTCCTTGAAATTCAGGTATGAAGGGTAATTAAAGGGCCGTAGGGAACCGGCCCTGCTATCCATAGCAATTAACTTTTAAGAGCTTGCTCTTTGCGAGAGAAAATTGCGCTAAAACTAGGAATAAAACGGGGAGTATTGGCGAAAACTGCTTGATAATTGGTGTCTTGAATCAAAGCTTCTTCTTCAGCCGGAATGCGTTGGATTAATAACCAAGCATTAAGGAGACTAAAAACGATAGATGTTAGGTAAGCGGTATGAAAGAGGGGAACCACCGCTAATTCCGTGATCATGGCGCACCAGTTAGGGTGACGGATATATTGATAAATGCCATTGTTGATCACAGGTGTCTGGGGAACCGTGACCACCTTGTGAATCCAGCGATCGCCTAGTGCCTCAATGGAGGCATAGCGTAGCTTTTGAGCTAAAAAGGTGGCAATTAGCGAGAATAAAGCTAATGCTGGTATAAAAGGTCTATTGAGGAGATAAACTTCCCCAATCATGCACAGCATCCAGCTAGATTGGAAGAGCTTGATAAATCCCACATAATTAGAACTGTGCAGTTTGCCACCTTCCGCTAAAACTTTAGCCATATTCTGTTTACTCAGGCGAGTAACGCGCACGCGTTGGACAACAATGTAGCTAATCAAGGCAATGAAAATTATTTGGCTTAACATCTTCAAATATCCTCAAAATTGAACTAAAATAGCTTCTTGAGCAAATCCAGGCCCCATGGAAATGATTAATCCGTAGGAATCCTTGGGGGGATGGGGACGGGAGAGGGTTTCATCGAGAATGCAGAGGATAGTAGCAGAAGCAATATTGCCAATTTTCGCCAAAATATCCCAACTCACCTGTAAAGTATCTGGTTCTAACTGGAATTCTTCAACTATTGCATCGAGAATCTTTGGCCCCCCCGGATGCACCATCCAACAGACAATTTCGTCGAGGGAAACTCCTGTTTTTTCTAGTAAAGATGCCACTGCTTTTCTCACCCCACCCTTGACGTAATCAGAGACTTCTGGGCGAATAATTTGGCGAAAACCGTAGTCTGTTAAAGGTAATGCCATTAAATGCTCTGTGTGGGGCATTAACAGCGATTGAGTGCCGATAATCTTCAGTTTTGCTTTACCTTGCTTGACTAAGGGATGTTCATCTCCCGCTAAGAGAACCGTGCCGACTCCATCGCCAAATAAAGCCGCTACCACAAGGGTCATAATGATATTGCTATATTGAGACGGATCTTCGGGTAATTGTCCCAATAATCCCGTTAAATCGCCATGAATTGACCCTTGCCAAAGGCCAGAGGAGGGATCGGTGGTAAACAAAATCGCTGCTTCGGTGGGATGTCCTTGCAGATAATCGTTTACTCTGGCTAATCCTTGGGCGCCTCCCAAACAGCCGACACCCGATAACGCTTGCCGCTTGATATCGAGGGAAAAATGTAGACGATTGAGGAGTAAACTTTCTAGGGAAGGAACGGAAGGAAGAACAGTAACGGAGGTAACTAGGGAGATTTCTTTGGGAGAAAGAGCTGCTTTTTTGAGCAAATTAGTTACTGTCGATGTTACTAAATCCATAGTTAGATCGACCATTTGACGAACGGTTTGGGCGAGTCCGGGAGGATTATCGGCATCGAATTCATCTAGGGGAATGGTGAAGTATCGCCCTTGAATTTTGACATTACTGAAAAAACGATGAATTTGTTCTAAATCAAAAAAGGTTTGTTCCTGGAAGTCGAGATGATTTCTGAGGCAATAATCTTGAAGAAGATTAGCACAATGATTTCTGATATTGACTTCTAGAACCTCTTGGGGATAGTAATGTTCTGGAAAACCGGTAGCTGTCTCAATAATGTAGGGCATTGGAGTTAAGATAGAGGGATTTCAGGGGGTGAATTATGGTGGGAGATTTAAGCCAGTAATCGGCGAGCTAATCCTTGGGCTTGGCGTATATAACCCAATTTGTCAATCACTAAGGAGTGAGTACCGCTATGGTGTTTATTGTCGGCGCTTAAATTGGAACTAATTTGACGTTTTAGCTTTTCAAATTTATAGACAAACCGGGATTTTTTATCCTGAGCTTGTAGATAAGCTGCCACTAAATTACTTTGTTCTTCAAATACTCGCCAGTGGGTGCCAGTGGGATGAACCATTCCGATGACAAACAGGTTATTTTCCTCTGGGTGAAAAACATTCATATAGAGGTTGGGCTGGGTGGTTCCTTCTTGCCAATTCAAATCCGATTTGTCAATAAAAGAAAATTCAATTTTGTAACCAGTTGCGTAGATAATCAGATCAATTTCTTCTGTACTGCCATCGGCAAAAATAACTTTCTTTCCGTCTAATTCTTGGATATTAGGCTTATGGCTGACATCTCCATGCACATAATAACGATAGATTTGTTGGTCACTGTTGGGAATAATTAGACCGTTACTTTTACAGTCTGTAGGAATATTGAGCTTTTTGAGATTAACTCCTTGTAAAAATAGAGCTATTGGGGATAATAAAGCCATCATTTTCATGTGTTCTTGGGCTGGAATTAGATTCATAATTGGCGTGTTAATCATCACCCATTCTGGGGGCAAACCAAACAAAAATTTCGGCATACAGAGAAAGCCACGACGGGTACTATGGAAAGTTTTACTACCATTGATAGCCGCTTCGACGACTAAATCCATGGCTGATTGTCCCGCTCCAACTACTAGGACTTTTTTAGCATTTAGTTGAGCAGGATTATCATAATCTTTTGCATGGATAATTTCACCGTCAAAATGACCAGTAAATTGAGGAATATTCGGTTTATTGTGATAACCACTAGCGATTAAAACTCCTCGGTATCGTCTGGTTTCTTGGTTGCTAAGGCTGACATCCCAAAAGTTACCCACCTTTTTTACTTTCTCTACGCTGAGATTAAATTCCATGAAATCATAGAGATTGAAATGAGCGGCATAATTGCGAAGATATTCATAGACTAACCGATGATTGGGATAATCTGGGTAATCTTTTGGCATGGGAAAATCGGAAAAAGGTTGTGTGGTTTTATGACCAATCAGATGTGTATTTTTATACATTGGACTATCGGGACGGTCATAAATCCAAATACCCCCAACATCCTGGGCAGATTCGATAACATTAAAGGGAATTTTGGCTTTGCTTAAGGCTCTAGCCGCCGCTAATCCTGCGGCACCAGCCCCAATAATACAGTATTGCTCTTTGTAATCTAAAGTCATGATTTTTCTCCCTTGAATAATTGGTTGATTAGGCAGTCATTTGTTCAGGAAACTCTCGTAAACTTTGGCAAATTATTTTCATAATTTTCTCCGTATGTTGGTTGATAAAGAAATGTCCTCCCGGTAAGGTATGCAGGACAAAATCTTGATTGGTTTGCAGTTGCCATTGTTGTAATTGATCGGCAGAAACCTTGGCATCGTTGTGGCCTCCAAAAACGGTAATAGGACAATTTAAGGGTTGACCTTGTTGATAAGAATAGGTCTCTAGGAGTTTGAAATCTGCTCGTAAAATTGGCAAAAAAGCCGCCATTAAATCGGGATTTTTGAGGAGAGTTTCTGGGGTTCCTTGAAAATGACCTAAAGCTGTTAAAAATTGCTCATCTCCCAGACGATGAATGGGTAAATCAGGATTGACAATTTGAGGCGCTCGAAATCCAGACATAAATAAATGTTGGGGTAGATTTTGCCGAGTTTTAGCTAATTCTCTGGTTAATTCAAAACTGATTAAAGAACCCATGCTATGACCAAAAAAAGCATAAGGTTGGTCTAAATAGGGAGTCAGAATCGGAATGAGACGATTAATCAGGGATTTTAGCGATGTAATCGCAGTTTCCTGAAGACGCGTTTCGCGTCCGGGTAGTTGAATCGCCCACAATTCCACTTGCTTGGGGCAGTAATTCAGCCAATTTTGGAATACGGAGGCACCCCCACCAGCGTAGGGAAAACAAAATAGACGAATGCGGGCGTTAGGATTAGCTTGTTTGCGAATTAGCCAAAGTTTCGGATCATTAGAGATATTTTCGGCTTTAGTCGTCTTGATTGGTTTTTTCTGTTTTGAGGGGAGAGGAGTTTTATTGCTAGTTGCAGGTTGGGAATTTTGGGTGATTAAGTTGAATATTTGCGGTAAAAACTGCTCAATACTCAATCCCGCTAGGTATTCCACGGGAACAATAATTTTTAAATCCTCCTCTAGTTGACGTCGTAATTGACTGGACATGAGAGAATCTAAGCCTAAACTAGAGAGCGGTTGCTTGGTATGTAGCTTGACCACGGATAAACCAGTAATCTGTTCTAAAACACTGATAATGTAGGTTTCTAGTTGTTTAAGCTGTTTCTCTGCGGGTGTGGCCAACAAAGAGTCAAGGGTAATTAGATGACCAGAAGGTGATGCAGTGGTGGTTTTGACAACTTCCGGCGGTTGCGGCGGTGTTTCTAGGAGATATTTCGACAATTCAGGCAATAATTGCGCTTCTTCTGGGGTCAAGTCGCCTGTTTTTAGCCAATAACTACTTCTTTCAAAGGTGTAGGTCGGTAAGATACAGGGTTTACTGTCTTGATTGGCCGTTATCTCTTGCCAATTCAGGGCGAATCCCCGCAGATAAAGCTGACTGACACTCTCGAGGATCTGTTGTCGGTCAGAGGTTTGACGACGCAAACTGGGCAACCAAAGACAAGAATAATTTTTATCCAGTAGGCTGCCCATGCCCGATAAAACGGGATGGGATCCGCATTCGACAAATAGCTCATAACCGTTGTCCAGTAAGGTTTTTATCCCATCGGCAAAGCGAACAGAAGACCGGAGATGACGACACCAATAATCGGGAGTAGTGACCTCAAAATTGACTAAGTTGCCATTAAGGTTAGAAATTAAGGCTCGTTGGGGGGGATGATAGGTGATAGTTTCAGCAATTTGTCGGAACTCGTCTAAAATCTCCTCCATCAGAGGGGAATGAAAAGCTTGAGAGACATTTAACGGGGTAATTTTCAGATTTTTGACCTGAAGCTGTTTTACCAGGGTTTCTATGGTCTCTGCAGCACCGGACAGGACAATATTATCCTGACCATTAATAGCGGCAATAGCGACCTGAGATTGATAGGGGGCAATTAAAGGACTAATTTCAGCTTCACTAGCCGAGATAACGACCATTGAACCACTTTTTCCCACAGAATCCATCAATTTAGCCCGATAGAAGACTAATTTTAAGGCATCTTCTAAACTAAAGACTCCAGCAACACAGGCGGCCACATATTCCCCTAAACTATGACCCATAACCCCATGGGGGCTAATTCCCCAGGATTCCCAGAGTTTAAAAAGGGCGTATTCGAGAGCAAATAGGGCAGGTTGGCTGTAAAAAGTTTGATTGAGATGATTTTCTTGGTCAATAATCTCCGTTAGGCAATAGTCCCCATATTGACGGAGAATCTCAGCACAGCGATCGAGTGTTTGACGAAATAGAGGATAGGATTGGTATAGTTCCCTTCCCATACCCGGGTATTGAGAACCCTGTCCCGGAAAGAGAAAGGCAATTTTTGCCCGATTTTTGCCACTAAATTCACTTTTTTGGCGAAAAGAACTCGGTTCACCTTGAACGAAAGCGGTTAATTTTTCTTGAAGTTGGCAGTGACTAGAGACAATACAGGTGAAACGATGGGGTAATTGGGAGCGACTGCGATTGCTAGTAGCACAAATGGAGCTTAAAGCAATATTGTTAGCATTTTCTAGGTAATTTGCGTATTTTTGGGCTAGTTTGATTAAAGCCGATTCGGTCTTGGCTGAGAGGGTGAACAGATAGGGCGATGAATCAGCTGCCGCAGTCGTTTGAGGTTCGTAAGGGTATTCTTCGAGAATAATATGGGCATTAGTGCCATTTAAGCCAAAAGAACTAACTCCAGCTAAACGAGAAGAATTTTCACTAACCCATTCACGGTTTTTAGTCGGAACTTTCAGCGGCTGATTTTCCCAGTCTAGATGGGGTGTCGGTTGCTGGAAGTGGAGATGGGGGGTAATTTGTCGATGTTGCAAGCATAAAATCACTTTCATCAGTCCGGCAATACCAGCGGCCGCTTCTAGATGGCCGATATTAGTTTTGACGGAACCAACCCAAACCGGTTGGGAATTTTTAGCAAAAACTGTCGATAATGCGCCTAATTCAATGGGATCGCCCAAAGAAGTGCCAGTTCCATGGGCTTCAATATAGCTAATGTCCTCTGGCTTTACCTGAGCATTTTTTAAAGCCTGACGAATCAATTGTTCTTGACTAAGTTGATTGGGAACTGTTAAACCGCTACTCATACCGCCATGGTTAACGGCCGAACCTTTAATTAGTCCTAAAATCAAGTTATTATCCCGAATAGCCGCAGATAAAGACTTTAAAACTATAATACCGCCGCCTTCTCCCCGCACATAGCCATTTGCTGTTCTATCAAAGGTTTTACAACGACCGTCAGGAGACAACATCTGGGCGCGGGATTCCATGATAGTAACGAAGGGAGTTAACATTAGGTTGACTCCCCCGGCTAGGGCAACTTCACACTCGTTATTGCGTAAACTTTGGCAAGCTAAATGAACAGCGACTAAAGAGGAGGCACAAGCAGTATCAACCGTTAAAGTTGGGCCATGAAATCCAAAAAGATAGGATAAACGTCCTGAAGCTACACTTTTAGCATTTCCCGTTCCCGTATAGGCATCAATCAGATCGGGATGATGGCTAAAATGGGAGTAATCTTGAGTCATCATGCCTATAAATACCCCCGTTTGACTTCCTTGCCGATTTAAGGGTGATATTCCCGCATTTTCCAGAGCTTCCCAGGCTAGTTCCAGCAGTAACCGCTGTTGCGGATCCATTTGTGCCACTTCCCGGGGAGAAAGACCAAAAAAATCAGCGTCAAATTGATCTATCGGTTGATTTAAGAAGCCACCGTGACGGGTATAGACTTTTCCCCTCGCATCGGGTTTAGGATCGTAATAATTGTCAATATTCCAGCGTTGCGGCGGAATTTCGCTGATGGCATCGGTTCCTGATTGCAATAATTCCCAAAAAGTTTCCGGGGAATTAGCTCCCTGGGGAAAGCGACAGGACATACCAATAATTGCAATTGGTTCATTCTTGGCTTTTTCTAGGGTATGTAGCTTAGTTTTTAAGACCTTAATTTGATTTAAGGCATCTTTTATTAAGCTCAGTTGATCAGGTTTGGCAGGTATTTGTGTCATGGTAAACAGGTTATTTAGATAGGGTTTGAGGTCTGCTTTTCTAACTCAAGGAATTTAACTCCTGTAGCAGTAAATCGGACAATTCTTCTAGGGATAAATCTTCCTCGTTGAGGGGATCAAGATTGCTATCTTGATTTGCTCCTATTGCTAAGGGTTTTAAACTAAAGTCAAGGTCAATAACTTCAGCTACCAGATAATCGACCAAACTGGTCACTGTTGGGTATTTAAAAGTGATAGTTGCCGCCAGAGATTTACCTAAATCCTTGGCTAAACAATTGCGTAATTCCACCGTCATTAAAGAATCCATTCCCAACTCAAAAAAACCTTGGTCAACTTTGGTAAATTCTCTAGCCGGAATACCGAGAATTTCCGCTACAATCCCTTGAACATGAGCAGTCAAAGCCGCAAAACGCTCCTCAATTGGTACTGTCATTAAGACATCAATAAAATTATTGTCTGGGGTTAATTTTTGGGCTGAAAAACTCTGGAAATCTCGTAATAAAGGTGGATTTTTTTGATTCTCGAAACTGTTAAAAAAGCTATTCCAATTGAGAGAAGCGACAGTTACCTGTGTCCGAGAAGTCGTCAGCAATGTTTCGAGGAGATGTAAACATTTTTGGGGATCAAGAGGGGTAAAACCCTGTTTAATTAGCCTTTTTTTCGCTTTTTCGCCTAAATTTTCGGCCATACCACCCTCTGCCCAGGGACCCCAATTAATAGTCAGGGCCGGTAGTCCTTGCGCTTGACGATAATGGGCTAGACTATCTAAAAAGGCATTAGCACTAGCATAATTACTCTGTCCAGAAGACCCTAACACCGAGGCCATCGAGGAAAAATTAATAAACCAGTCTAAATCCACTTCTTGACTGAGGAGATGCAAATTCCAAGCGCCGAGTATTTTGGGGGAAAAGACGCGCTCAAATTTCTCCCAAGTCTGTTTGGATAAGCTGGCATCCTCTAACACCCCGGCGGTGTGAATAATGCCTTTTAAGGGGGGTAACTGTTGCTCGATTATCTCAAAAGCCCGACGCATTTGGCCAAAGTCGCTAACGTCGGCGGCAAAAACTTCTACATTGGTTCCCTCTTGTCGCCATTGGTCTATAATTGGTTGGGTTTCTGGAGTTATTCCCCGGCGACTCAGTAAGACGAGGGATTTTGCTCCTTTTTTCCTTAACCAATTAGCCACTTGCTGCCCTAAGGCCCCTAGACCACCAGTAATAAGATAGGTGGCATTTTCGGCAATTTCTCGGTTTTTTAGCGACGATTTCGGGATAAATCGCCCTAAACGAGCCACATAGCTCTGGCCTTGCCGCCAAACGATTTGATTTTCCTCCTCCGAACTTTGTAAAGATTGGAACACCTCTAGGGCTAAGGTGTGGCTATCCTGAAATTTATCTCCATCTAGACACAGACAGCGCAATTCTGGGTGTTCTAGGGCAATAGTCCGTCCTAATCCCCAGAGGGAACTTTGGGCAAGGGCAATCACTGTGGGTTGAGAAGGAATGTATTGAGCCGATTGGGTGACAATATAGAGGCGAGGAGAGTAATTAACCTCTATTTTGCCTAGTTCTTGCACTATTTCCAGCAAAGTTCCACAAATTCGCTCCTGAGTGACGGCTAGGTTTTGATTATTTTCTAAAGCTTGGTCGTCATCGATTCCCCAGAGATAAATTAGACCTTGATAGGGTTTTTTGAGGAGATATTGCCAAGTCTGGCGATTCTTTTCGGTGATAAGTTGGCATCTATGCCCTTGTTGCACCAATTTTTCGGCTAATTGTTGCCCTACTCCCTTTTTGTCGGCAAAAATTAACCAATCTCCTGTTTCTGTCCAATCCATTCCCGTCAAGTCCGTGGCTTGCCAAGTAATTTCGTATAAACTATCCTTGAGGTCGTTGGTCTGGGAAAAGAGGGTTTCTGGCCGGGCCTGTTGAAAGGTTAATCCGTCAATTTGGCTAATTAATTGACCCGATTCGCTGAAAATAGTCAAATCAGCGATTAAGATGCCGTTTTGCAAATTGCTATGGCTGAAGCGACCATGACAGTATATAGAGGTGTCCTTAACTCCCGAAAAGGTCAATCGGTCAATATTAGTGGGAAGATAGGTGCTATTCCCTGCGGGAAATAGTGCCGACATAGAGTGAAAGCAACCATCAAGTAAGACAGGATGTAGCTGGTAATCCACCGCTTGCGAGAGTAGATGGGAAGAAAGTTGAATTTTTGCGACAATTTCGGACTGATTGCGGTAAAGTTCCTGGATAACTCGAAAACTTTCCCCGTAGTTCACTCCTTTACTTAAACAGTCCTGATAATGCTGTGCAATTTCGATTTTTTGGTGACAACGGTTCCGGATATCTGTCCAATTGCAGCTGGGTAAGTCCTGGTTTTCATTGGTTAAATTACCGGATAGATGCAGTAGGGAAACTTCCCCTTCCCCAAGACTGAGAATCTGAAATTGTCCCCCCGCTAGTAAGCTTAACTGTACCTTTTTACTCTGGTTTTCTGAGAAAATTAAGGGTCGATTCAGACTCAATTGACCAATAGTAAACTGCTGATTGGGATATTGTTGACCAGCTGCCACTATAATCATCTCTAGATAGGCCGCGGCCGGGAAAACTACCTGGCCAAAAACTTGATGTTCTTGCAGATAGCTCGGAGAGCAGGGAGAAAGAGAGGATTGATAGTGGACATCTTTTGACCCCAATAGATGCAGCGGTTGCTGTAGGAGAGGGTGGAAAGCTGCCGCTACTGTCGGGGTTTTTAGCTGAGAATCAATGTAATCTAACCAATAGCGTTTTCTTTGGAAGGGATAGGTCGGTAAGGGGATTTTTTCGCGTAAATAATCCAGGTCGAATCCATTCCAGTCAATTTTGACCCCTTTTACATAAAGGGTTGCTAAACTTTGGAGTAGGGTTTCCCAATTCGACTGTTTTGGGGATAAACTAGCTAACCAGAGACCTCGGTCGGGGAGATTTTGCTGACCTAGGTTAATTAATGTGGTTTTTGCGCCAATTTCTAGGAATATTTCCGTATTTAACTCTCCTAATCTTTCTATACCCCGGGCAAACTCTACGGGAGACAGTAGATGATTAACCCAATATTGGGAAGTTGCTATCTCTGCATCGATAACATCCCCAGTCAAGTTAGAAATAAGGGGAAGACGTGGGGAATTATAGGTGATAGTTTCGGCAATCTTGGCAAATTCCCCCACCATACCCGTCATTAAGGGAGAATGGAAAGCATGGGAAACCGCTAAAGTCTGACTTTCAATGCCTCTCTGATTAAAGTTAGCGATTAAATGGTTAATAGCCTCAGTTTCGCCAGAAATGACCGTATTTTCTCGACTATTGACCGCAGCAATGGTACAGATGCCCCTAATCTTCCTCAGATGATTGGTCACGGTGTCGGAATCGGTAAAAATTGCCGCCATTATGCCGTTTTTCGGTAATGTCTGCATTAAGCGTCCCCGATGGGCAATTAACTTCAAACCGTCTTCTAAGCTAAAGACTCCCGCTAAACAAGCGGCCACATATTCCCCTAAACTATGACCGATGAGAGCATCGGGTTTCACTCCCCAAGATAACCAGAGTTGGGCGAGGGCATATTCCAGAGAAAATAGGGTAATTTGACTGTAAAAAGTCTGATTAATCAACTGACTGGTTTTTTCGTCCCCATATAACACTTGCAGTAAGGATTTCACCCCATAGCTCCGTAAAATTTCGTCACATTTCTCTAAAGTTTGGCGAAAAGTCGGTTGCGTTTCGTAGAGTTCCCTAGCCATTCCGGGATATTGTGAACCCTGTCCCGTACACATAAAAGCCAGTTTAGGGGCTTTTTTCGAGGTTAAAAGACTTTTTTGACCTGAAAAGCGATTTTCACCCCTAATAAAGTCTTTTAAAGCTTGCTCAAGCTGTTTTTGAGCCAGAAAGGGAATAGCTAAACGATGCTCAAAATGCGATCGCCCAGTATTAGCGGTATAGGCCACATTTGCCATAACCGTCTGGGAATTTTGACCTAAAAAATCGTAGTAGCGTTGAGCTAATTCCCGTAAGGCCGGCTCACTTTTCGCCGAAAGGGTAATTAAATGACAAGGACGTTCTAAATGAGGTTTTTCGTCACCAAGCCGCTCAAAATTGCTTTCCTCAACGATTAAATGGACGTTAGTACCACTCATCCCAAAAGCGCTCACCCCAGCCCGTCGGACTCCTTCTCGGACCAACCAAGGGGTAAGAGTGGTGGGGATTTTGACCGGCAGCTTTTCCCAGGGAATATAGGGATTAGGGTTCTTAAAATGAAGATTAGGGGCGATTTGCTGATTTCGTAACTGTAAAACTGTCTTAATTAACGCCGCAATCCCCGCAGCTCCTTCCAGATGCCCCATATTAGTTTTCACGGTTCCCAAAATCAGGGGGTTATCTTGACTATGACCCTGGCCATAAATTTTCCCTAAGGATAAAACCTCGATGGGATCTCCTAAAGATGTACCTGTACCGTGAACTTCGACGTATTGCAGATCTTTAGGTTGAATTTTCGCTCTTTCGAGGGCTTGTCTGAGTAAAGCTTCCTGTGCCTGACCATTGGGGGCGGTTAAGCCATTACTTTTTCCATCGTGATTGACAGCCGAACCGCGAATTTGGGCGAAAATGAGATTGCCATCTCGGAGAGCATCACTGAGACGTTTTAAGACCACGACACCGCAACCTTCGCCCCGACCATAACCATCGGCCGAAGCATCAAAGGTTTTACTGCGACCCTGGGGAGAAACGGCTTTTAACTTACAATTACTAATCGCAGTGGCCGGGGTTAACATCAGATTTACCCCCCCCGCTAAAGCGAGATTACATTCTTGGCCGCGCAGACTTTGACAGGCCAAATGTACTGCCAAGAGGGAGGAGGAACAGGCCGTATCAATTTGCAGAGTCGGACCGTGAAACCCAAATAGATAAGAGATTCTGCCGACGGCAATAGCGCGACTGGTTCCTAAACTGTTGTAAGCATCAATGTGATTGACTACGCCTTGATGAAAACACAATTGGGCATAATCATCGCGAAAAATGCCCATAAATACGCCAGTTTGACTATTAATCAAACTTTCTGGCGCAATAGCCGCATTTTCTAGGGATTCCCAACAGACTTCTAACAGTAACCGTTGTTGCGGATCCATGGCGGCGGCTTCCCGGGGTGAGATGCCGAAGAAAGCTGGGTCAAATTCGTCAACTTTGTCTAAAAATGCCCCTTCCCGACTATACATTTTACCCGGAACATCGGCATCTTGGTGATAATAATCAGCAATATTCCAACGTTCTAGAGGAATTTCCGTTACTGCATCGATGCCATTAACCAATAACTGCCAATAACTCTCGGAATCATTGACTCCTGCGGGAAAACGACAGCCTATCCCCACAATAGCGATGGGTTCGGTTTGCGCTTTGACCATTGCATCGAGGTGTTTGTATTGTTCTAAAAAAGCTTGTTTTTGTTGATTCATATTGCTAACAACTCTTGTTATGTCACTTTCATCTCAGGTTATGCGTGGGAAAAAGTCACGGATAAGCAGGAAAAACCTTGATACTGTCGGGATGGGAAAATTTAGTGGCATAGTCACAATTGTCCCCGTGACTCCGAGGTGGGGGATAGGTCAAGGGAAATTAGCTATCCTATCCCCACCAGCGATTAACTAAAGAAAGCAGAGATTTCTTCTTCGGATATTTGGGGTAAAACTGCTAAAATTTCGCTTTTTTCGGGATTATTTGCCGATTCAGCCCCAGTATTGCTTTGATTAATCTGGTTAGCTAAATATTCTGCCAAACTATCAATAGTGGGATAATTCCAAACAATGGTGGCTTCGACGGGGATTCCCGACCAATCGGCAAGATCTTGGGCTAATTCCACGGCAAAAATTGAATCTAAGCCAAAATCAGCAAAAGACTGACTGGTTTGGATAGTGGCTGGATTGACCTTTAATTTCTGGTGTAACCAATTACTTAACCACATTTCCACCTTTTCGGGAGTTTGTTGGCTAAGAAGGGACTTTTTCGGACTAGAAGGGCTATTTACTCGGTTCTGCGTCGGTTGACTAGCAATTTCGACCAGAGAAGTTTCAGCTTGAGGATGAGTCTGTTTAGCTTCTGGTTCCAACGTCAATAACTCGTCGAGTTGATAATCGGAACCCTCTAGACGTTGTTCAATATCATCAATAGATTGAGTATAATCGAGGATACGATCGCGGATAGTTGCCACCGAAGAAGCAAAGTTTTCTTCGGGTGTTCCCCGGAGAGCTTTCTGCACACATAAATCAAACTGCAATTGACTCCAAGCTAGGGCATGACTGTACTTTTCCCCGGGGTGAATTTGGGCCATTTTCGCCGTTGTTGCTACTAAAGCGGCGTAACAACCCAATTCTCCGATTAAAGAATAGGCCCAAGCTAAGGCGGCAGAACGATCACCCCAGAGATTAGACTGGAGACAACGCTGATTAATAGATTGGGCAGTGGTGTGGAGTTGCAGGGCAATCTCGGGCGCTTCCAGAACTTTTGTCAGAAATTCGCCTAATTTGTCCGTATGGGTGATACTTTTGCCCAAAAAGATTTTCAAACTTTCGTTAGGACCTTCGCCAATTCGTAAAACTCTGGCATCCCGGAGAATTTGCGGGGCAAGATTAGTTTCCATGTAACCTCTACCCCCGAGCATCTGAACGAGACTATCGGCCGCTTCCCAGAGGTAATCAGCCCCCGTAATCTTGGCAATAACGGCCATTTCCCTGGGAACGGCCACTTTTTGGTCTAAGGCGGTGGTGATACACTTTAAGAGACTGGACAAGGCCACCGTAGCCCCAGTTAAATGGTCAAAACGGGCTAAAGTAATCGGACTTTCTAGCAATTTACCGGTAGCGATCGAACGACGGCTGGCATAACGTAACATTAATTGTAAACAGCGTTTCATGCCGCCAACTCCCATCATGCCAATACCTAAACGGGCATAAAGTAAAGCATCGTCGGCGGGTTCAGTGCCATTGCCCAATTCTCCCAGCAATTGCTCTTTAGTGACTAAAACATCCTCAAAATAGATGGCATTTTGCATAATTCCCCGTAATCCCATAGTTAGGGATTCAGGTCCCAAACGCAGACCGGGGGTACCTTGACGGACAAGAAAACCTGTCAAACCGTTATTCCCCGGTTCTTCGGAATCAAGCAAACGGACAAAAACATTAATCATTCCGGCCCAAGCAGAACCATTCCAACGCTTAAGGCCGCGAATTCGCCATTTATCTCGGCCATCCGGCACTGCAACGGTACTAATTGCCCCGATATTCGCTCCTGCTTCCGGTTCCGTCATGCCAAAGGAGGATAATTGTCTTCCTGTCGCTAAAAGAGGTAATAATTCTTGCTTGAGGGAAATAGTCCCGTAGTTGAGCAGCGGACGGATACCTAAGCTGTTATTGAGACTCACCATCGTCGCCAGAGTTAAATCAATGGCGGCTAATTGTTCCATCACCTGCAAAAAATTGCGATTATTAAGGGCTATTCCCCCGTATTCTTCAGGAATCTGCATTCCCATCAGTCCTTGATTGCCAAAATCCATGACAATATAGGGCGGCACACAACGACGGTCATCAATCAGATGGGAATTAATGCGAGTTTTGGCGTAATCTCGCAACCAAGTCAAGATTTGCTCGGTTTTTTCTTGACTAGCGGTTGTGGGGGCAGCTTGGTGACTGCTGAGGGGGGGGGTTAGCGTCGGCATAGGGGATGAAATTAGTGGAAGTTGCTGGTTTAAATACTGTTGACGGCAAGCGTGGCGTTGAATTTTGCCGCTAGAAGTTTTGGAAAGAGATGCGGGTTTGATAAAAGCGATATCATAAACTTGCAATTCGTGTTCTTGAAAAACCGCTCGACGAACTGCTTCTAGGGCTTTTTGCTGGTTAAAACGGCGAATTGCCGTTCTTTCTACCTCTTGAACCAGGACTAACTTTTCTTCTGCCTCGATTTCTACGGTAAAGGCGGCAGTTCCACTGGGGCAAAAGTCGGGATAGCATTGTTCTACGGTCTGTTCGATATCCTGGGGATAGTAGTTACCACCGCGAATAATCATCAGGTCTTTCAAGCGTCCGGTGATGTATAGTTGACCCTGATGAATAAAACCTAAATCCCCTGTACGCAAATAAAAACCCTGTCCGGTATCGGCGATAACTGCTTGAAAAGTTTTTTCTGTAGCTTCGGGATGTTGCCAATAGCCCTGGGCAACGGTTTTGCCTTTCACCCAAATTTCTCCCACCTGCTGGGAGGGACAGCGTTGACAGGTTTCAGGATTAACAATGGCAATTTCTGTGTCGATTTCTGTTTGTCCACAACTGACTAAGGATTGAGAATTTGGGCTTTTTTCCGTAAAAACGATTTGATGACGGTTTAAAGCGGCTTTTTCAACCCAGCAGATTTGAGGAACTTGATTTTTCCTGACAGCAGCAACTTTTAAGGTGGCCTCGGCTAAACCATAACCCGGACAAAAGGCGGCAAACTCAAAACCACAGGGGGCAAATTTACGAGCAAATTCGCTCAAAATTTCCATTCTGACGGTTTCTGCGCCATTTAAAGCCACTTTCCAACTGCTTAAGTCTAAATCCGCCAGCTGCTCCTCTTTAATCTTGTCAAGACAACGTTTATAGGCAAAATTAGGGGCGGCAGTGTGGGTGGCCCTGTATTTGCTGATGGCATTTAACCAACCGAGAGGACGTTGTAAAAAGGAAACCGGGGACATGAGATAACAGGGAAATCCTCGATAAAAGGGCAGTAAAATGCCATAAATTAGCCCCATATCATGAAAAGTTGGCAACCATGTCACCATAACGCTCTTTTCATCGTGTTCCCAACCTAAATCTAAATCTCGGAGGTTGGTCAAAAGATTCTCGTGATTGACCATCACTCCTTTGGGAGTCCCCGTGGAACCAGAGGTGTATTGTAAAAAGGCTAAGGTATCTGCTTTTATCTGAGTGGGGTGGTCTTCGGCTAAACTTTTGCCGATTAAGCTATCCGTAGCTAGAAAGGGAATATCTCTGTCTAGTTGCCTTTTTAATTGGTCTAATTCCGATTGTGTGCTTAAAAGTAAGCTTGCTTGCGAATTATTAATAATAGAAGTTAAGCGAGCCATCTTTTGGTTTTTCTTGGGCAAATTGACTGGAATTGCCACTACTCCTGCTAATAAACAGCCGAAAAACCCAGTAATAAACTCTAATCCCGAAGGGTATGCTAATAAAACTCGTTCCCCCGGTAATAGGATGGATTGGAGACTATTGGCAATCGTTTGAGCTTCCAGAAATAATTCCCCGTAGGTAAGGCGTTTTTCTTCGGTTTCGCCATCGACTAAAAAGGTATAAGCCGTTTTTTGGGGTTGGTATTGGGCGCGATAACGAATAATATCGACTAAACTGCTTATTTCTGACAAATTAAGCTTATTATCTAAACAAAGAGTCATTTTTTTACTCCCCATTATTCAATGGAATCGAAAACAAAGATTTAATCCTCTCGCACCGGGAAAAGTTTCTGGTGACGGGGGGGCGACTAGAATTCTAGGGGTGATTTGGGCTTAAATTAAAGGTTTCTCCGTAAATTTCGCCATAGCAGAGCTTCTGAGTCCCAAAACGTCCCCCATACTCGCTCAAGGGTTCATCGGCGTATCCCAAGGCTAAGAGACAACAGACATCGACCGTATCGGGAATTTGGAAATACTCGCGCAAGGGTTTAGCCACAAATCCTTCTAGGGGACAACTATCCACCCCCAAGCTTTGCGCCGCTATCATGAGATAAGTAACCGCAATCATAACTTGTCGGTTGCTCCAAGCTTCTGGAGACTGATAACAGGGTTTAAATTGGAAAAAAGGCGGAATGGCCATGTGCATGAACTCGGCCCGTTTTTCGGAAATCGTCCCCTCTTGCTTTCCTAACTCAATTACTTGATTAATGTAACCACGATGGTTAACTTGGCGATCGCCACAACAGATTAAAACCACGGGTGCATCGACCAATTTATCTTGTTCAAAGCCGAATTCTCGCAATTTTGCCTTATTTTCTGGTTCTCTAACCACAATAAATCGCCATGGTTGCAAATTATAACTAGAGGGTGCTTGGAATCCTAAACGAAAAATTTCCGCTAAAATTTCTTCGGGAATGGCATCGGTGCGAAATTTACGAGTAGAGCGTCTTTTTTGAAATATTTCAGCAATATTCATCATCTAACCCCTTTTATAAGACGTTTTCAACGGTTTAACCTAAAAAACTTTCGGGAATGGCCGGTCCCCATTGATAGAGAATATCTAACCCACCCGCGTGAAGTTCTGGCTCGGTAGTTTGCTCGAAAAGGTCTCCATCGGTAAAATGTTCAATGAGGCTACCGAAAGGATCTTGCCAATAGTCAAACACTTGACTTCCCAACAAATGGCGACCAATTCCCCACACAGGAGTCCATTCTTTTTCTCGTAACCAATCGTGGCCGATTTTAATAGAGTCAAAATCTTGCACCTCGAAGGCAGTATGATGGACTTTGGGGTGAGAACCTTGCAACATGGCGATGGTGTGATGATCAACCCATTCCTCTCCCCGTTGACAACGAAGAAAACCCCCGACTCGTAAACTGGGATGGCCGTAATAAATTAAATCTGTTGCTTTTAAGCCAAAAGTCTGCTGATACCAGTGATAGCTTTCCTCAAAGTCTTTGACATCAATAGCTAGATGACCTAGACGTAAAATAGGTGCGGGTTCTTTTTTCGGCCTTTGGGTGCGACCTAAACGGGTTTTCTGACTAGCGTGATTCCATTGCAAGGGTTCAGGAATCGGCAAAGGTTCCACTTCCTCGATACCGTAGACCAATTCTAGGTTAAAACCGTTGGGGTCAATAATTTTGATGCGCTGACCCCCACCAGGGGTGAACATCCTTTCCACAGGAGAAGCGGAGGCTAAAGTGGCTAGTTCATGTAAAACGGATTCTGATGTCGCTTCTAGGGCAAAACTGACAAATTTAGCTTCTTTTCCCCATTCTACGACATAGACAAACTGTTTTTTGCCTCTACCTCGCATATACAAGGCTGTATCGGTTTTAACCGCGGTAATCAGGCCAAAATCCGTCAAAAAACGTTCACAGAGGTCTAAATCCGGATGTTGATAGGTAACGTAGGCAATATCAGCAATTTTAGTCATACTCGGTCATCCAGTGGAATTGTCTAATTCGGCACAAAATAGCCAGGCAGATAGCAGTCAAAGTGCTGCCATAGCAAGGGTGAAAAGACTATAAGAAAATCTGAACCTTGTTGTGGTTGATTATTCCATTGTGGGTACACCCACAGTCAACGGCTAATTTTTCTTGCCCTCAATTGCTATCCCAGACTGGAGTTTGAGTAACTTGGGGGTGGAGAAAAACCTTGGGGAACTTCGGGGTTTTGCGGAAAATTTTTTTGAGAGATGTGGTCAAGGTTGTCTACCTCGCATCAATTGGACTTATTGAGAAAATATTCGCACCAATTGAGAATAAACAAAGGTTTCATAAGGGTTTCAGGCGGTGCAATGCTGAAGTAAATCTATTTTTTGAGGTACCCTCTAGAAAAATCCGCTATCGTTCGAGTAAGCAAGTCAGAGAATATTGGGATCAGTGGCAGCGGCAAGGATTATTTCTGTTTCCACTGCCCAAATACCCCTCTGAAATCAATCTTGTTGCACCTGAATGGCATCAATTGAAAACTCGCGAACTGACAGGTCAAATTTTTCTCGAACGGTTGGATTTAGCGCACGCTGTTAAACAGGGGAGCGAAGCTTGCACTCAAAAAGGAGGATAGGAAAGTCACTGTTTTAAGTTTAATCCGTAACCAAATCATTACTTAAATTTCTCAATTACCAACAAAGTCCTTAATTACTAAACTTGAGATCATGTCTAGAAAAGTTACTTATGGGGATATTCCCAGGCAAAGAACCAAATATCTGCTTAATGCTCTGTTAAAGTTTGCTAACTACGAGGTGGATAATTGTGAAAATCTGGCTATTAAATTTAGCTGGATTAATGAGAAAAAATTGAAAATTCAAGCCGAACTTAATGCTTTAGAAATGCTGACAGAAAAATGTGGTCAAAAGCTGGAGTTATGGCAAATTCGGGATGCTTTGACGGAATATCTTAACGAAAAGTTTTTAGGTATTTTGGAAGATCATCGTCTCAATAATCAAGGAAAAATTCGTACTTTTCAAATTACTTTTTGGCAAAGGGGTCATGATATTTTAACTAACCTAAGGAGCTTTGATCAAGAGTGGGCAAACAAAAGTAAACATCAATCTCCCGCAATTGCTGCTATTTTCTCCTCTTTAGATGAGGAAAAACAACAGGATTACCAGACCTATATTAAAGATTATGTAAAACGTCCACCTCTGGAGGAAAATTGTCTCAAAGTTCTTCAGCAAGAACAATCGTTGCTAAGAATTCGCGCACCTCATAATAGTGGCAAAACCCGTTTAGTTAATTGGTTAGTCCATCATCTCAAACAAGATAATTATCAACCAGTTATCATTGATTGTGAGGAGGAAAAAGCCACTATTGCCCTTAGTTGTGAAGACTTGCTGCTGTCGATTTGTCGTACCATTACCCAAGAATTAAAGATTAACGAATCTCTTCTCGATAAATTTTGGTCTCGTCCCGGAACTCCTGCCCACAAAACTCGACGATATTTAGAGGAATATGTTCTCCAACCCAGCGCTAATCCTCTGGTTTTTGTCTTTGAAAAATTTGATACAATTTTGGAAACTGAAACCCTCGGTAATGAAATTTGTGGTATTCTCAGAAGTTGGCATGAAAGACGTTCCCCACCTTGGCGGAAACTGCGCTTAATTATTATTCATTCAACGGAATTTTATAGCAACTACGATTTTTATGCCTCTCCCTTAATTGGTGTAGGTTATGTGGCTAGTTTATCGGATTTTAATGCGGAACAAGTTCTCTCTTTCGCTCAAGTTAATGGCATTAATTGGACGTTATCAGATGTTAACAAGGTCATGAACTTAGTGGGAGGTAATCCTTATTTAATTAAGTTAATCTTGGTAAAATTGCAAGAAGGGAATTCTCTAGAAAAGGTTCTAGATGATGCCTTGCAGGGACGAGAGCCATTTCAAAGTCATTTTTTCCTACTGATGAGATATCTGAAAAGTAATGCTAACCTACGGAATACTTTTAGGCAAATTCTTCAGAAAAAAGCTCTGACTCCGGCTCAAATGAAAGGAGAATCTGTCCAATTTTTGGAACGATTGGGACTGATCGACAAAAATTATGATACCCTAGAGGTGCGTTGCAATTTGTATCAAGTATATTTTGACGACTTGCTTGATTAGTCTCGTTGAGATTCCAAGTGAAACTGAATTGAGTTTTCAAGTTTTGCTTCTAACTTACTCTTAACCCTCACAGTAATTGGTTCTCGATTAGATTCGGATTCATTATCTACAAACCTGAGGGAATTCCCTGAGGTGAAACTGGCCGAAAGATTGAGGTTTTCTAAATGTTCTTGTATCAACTCTGAAGAAATTTTATTCTGGGATTGCAAGGCTCTAATAGCAGCTATAAATGATTGGGCCGCATCATAACTGGTAGCGGTTCGCCAGCTAATATCTTCTTTCCATAAAGCTTGAGCATCTCTGACAAAATTTTGGGACTTAATTAGATGGGAAAACCAAGGCACAGCCAAAACTAAATTATTAATAAATTTACCGCTATCAACCAACATTTCATGTTCATACATGGAATGACTCCCTAAAAGAACTAGCTTATTTTTCAGTTCTGGAGTGGTGCTGGTGTTCAACTGTTCAAGAGTATGGGATAATTCTACTAGCACAGAAGCTGATTCCAAACTGGGAAATAAGACAATTCCTCTAACTTGATCTTGGGAGAATGCTTTTAAAACTTCTGCGTCAATATCTAGGGAAGATGATAAATCAATTACTTTAGTGATTTTACCGCCTTTTTTTTGGAAAGCTTGATGAAACTCTTGAGTAAGTTCTTGGCTATCAATCTGGTTAGAATTATTTAAAATAATTACCTTATCTAGATCATGTTGGCTGGCATAATTAGCTAAAGTTTCACCAATTTTTTCATTATTGATAACGGTTCTAAAAAAGTATTCACTCTCAATTACATTCGAGGAACTTGTAGAAGAAATTAAAGTAATTTTGGCTCTTTCATAGATAGGTAAAGCCGCTAAGGTGGCTTCACTAGAATAATGTCCAATTACTCCAATAACTTTGGGGTCTTTAACGATTTCCTTAGCGACTATCTTAGCAACTTTTTCATCATTATTATCATTGGCAATAACGATATTTAAAAATAAATTATTCGCATTTGTCGGTAATTGGCTATTAAATAAATATTGTGCTTGAGCAATCCCTTTAAGGATTTCTTGGGAAATTTCATTTTTTTTGCCACTGGGAATAACCACCGCCAAAGTCACATAATTATTACTTAAATAAGCGATAGCATTATTATAATAAATCAAGATTTCTGCATCTTCAGGATGAGCAAGATAGGCTTTTTTGAATAACTGTTTAGCTTCCAAATAATTAGCATCTTGAAAAGCCAAAATACCCCGATCTTTATAAAAATTTTCCTGTTTGATAAGTAGCTTTTTTTCGCCTTGGCTAAATAGTTGAGGCTCCTTAGTATAGGGGATTTTATAAAAGTAAGGTAGCAGCCATGACTGGTAAAATCCCAACCCAAGTAAACCTGTAACAATGGTAGTAAATATTCCCGCTGCCACCATAAATAAACGAGATTGTTTTTGACGAGTAATGCTCTCAGATGCGGCTAAAAAACGATAATCGATACTATCTAATTCTTTATCTTCTTGCCATTTTTTAGATTCCTCTAACTTTTTACCTGTCAGTAAACAATTTGTATCGGTAAAATTTGAGTCTTCCCACTTAGCAATTTCCGATTGATAAGGACGACTAGCTGCTAATACATTATATAACCATTTTTGATTAAAAATTGCCTGATAAATAGCATTAGCCACTCTAAGATAGCCCTGATTATCGACGATAACTAATCCAGATAGTAATAATTCATCATGTTCTGGTGTGTTACTAGCTTTCACCAATTTACCTTTTAAAAGGTTGGCATAAACCCTTAGTAAATATCCTTGATCAGGATGATAAATAAGTCGCTCTCTTATACTTGATAAAAAAGCAGGTTCATCTTTTTTTTCCCAGTTATCAATAATGTGTTTATAAACAAAATCTCGCATCCAAGCTGATAAGAGAGACTGAGGTATTGTAACTTTAAACTTGGCCATTAAATAGCACAATTTTTGAGTTAGAAAAGGTTGACCATTAGTCCAGCTAAAAATTTCTTGTAGAATTTCTTGAGGGAAAACACCCAACCCTTCTAGTCCTTGCATCAAGGGTTGACAGTTATCTTCTAACGACAGTCCATTTAATTCAATTGCTTTACCAATATTGAAAGGAGTTCTTTGACTATCCTGAATTAATTGATTGGGGGTAGCCGTGCCAATTAAAACAAATGAAATACGATTAAAATCTGAATTAATAACTCGCTTTTCATGACAAGACCTAATGTAAGCAAAAAAGTCATCAGTAGCAAAAGGTAGTTTTCTAACCACATCAATTTCATCAATAAAAATAACAATGCTGGTTGAAATTTTTCTCAATAAAATTTCTTTAATAAATTGTCTAAGTAACCCAACATTAGAAACAGATTGACTGGCGATCCAAGATTCTAAATCCGCCATGTTTAGGTTTAATTGTTCGGCAATTTCAAGAATTAAGGACTGATACCAGCTAGATTGATCTACTGATGTCCCTAATTCATTTAAATCTATACGGGAACAGGCAAATCCTTGGGCTTCAATTTGAGTTTGGATGCGTACTGTCAAACTCGACTTGCCCATTTTGCGAGAATTGAAAATATAACAATACTGACTGTTCATCAGAGCTTGGTACAATTCTAGATCGGCCCTTCTATCCACATAGCTGGGATCGGAAGGAGATAGGGTACTAGAAAACTTATAAATAGTCTCTGTGGTTCCGTTTTCTTGCATATTTCGCTATTTTATTGATCAGATAACCAAAACTTGGGTAAGTAATACCAATTTTCAATAATCGTGACTAACATCTGAAAGTGCAATTCGGCTCTGAGAGAGGAATTGCCCTTTGGAATGATCAACTAAGTCTGTCATTACTTTTGAAAAATGATACAATGCTAGGTTAAACTACACTAACCCCAGTGATAAATCCAGAAAAAACCTCGCTCACTAATAGCCGATTATTGGTAAGCTAGTTCTACTCTGATTGACATCCTCACCGCCGTAAACGGACGGTGATTCCCAAACCTCACGATTTGGGTTTCTGCTTCTTTCCCTTGCGGGGTTCCGCACCTGCCTTAACAGATTTACTCTGTTCTGG